>TBL_comb47_HYPODRAFT_10000360_pt1 | contig 60425 bp, 51 predicted proteins | sample TroBogypolimnion_40_FD_10682 | JGI IMG/M metagenome (IMG submission 10682)
TGACATACTATATTTCCTCATTCAATTTAATTTAAACTCTAATTTAATTAACAATAAGTTATTAAATTAGCATTGTTTTCTTCTTTTGAAAGTGGACTTCTCACCTGGCGCAGGGGTGGACTAGTATACCTGGCGCACAACAAGCTTGACTCTGGGCATGATTATCTAGATTTAAAGGATACTCTCTATAGGGAAATGCTCACTGCTTCTACAGTTTCCTTTCTGCAGGAGAATCGTAATACCAAAGAAGCTTTAGAGATGAATGAGCTGCTTAAAGAACCGGTTAAAAACATTCCTGCACTTGCCGGTAATATTCTAGAGATTTACGAGAATAGTAGAAAGAGCCAATATATCAGTAATTTTGATGCTGGTAGACAGACTAACTCCAACAGCAAGGAGCTTGCCGAGCTAAATCCTGCTAAGGGCAAGCTTCATGATGAATTAATACAGGATTTTGTATGGTTACATCAAAAACAGTCAGGAATGGAGTCGTTAAATAAAGTACATCAGGATAAGCTCGGTCAGGATTTAGCGGGAATCATCAAGAGTCATAGCTTGAGCTATAAAGGCTCTGAGAAAGCCATGAGTGATAGTGATCGCAAAATAGTAGCAGATAACGCTTACAAACTTATTAATAGCAAGGAATGTGGAGAAGAGCTTAAGAAAGCAGAGCTCGCCCATAAGGAAGAAGTTACTAGAAAAACCAGTGAAAAACTTATCGGTAATGTGATTAGCAAAAATCTTATCCAACTCGATAAGGCTAAAGAAGAAAATACGGAAGTATCTGACTTTAAGGGTAATATATACACTAACAGAGATACAACTGATTTAAAAGCTAGCCATGAAAAAATGGGCAAAGAACTTGAAACTCACCTTGCCAAAGAGCCGGTACGTGATCTGGTTACAAAAGAAAAAGACAAGTATTTGGAAGCTATCAGTATTGAATTAAAAGAGTTAGAGAAATTAGGCATCAAATATGAGAAAGCTAAATTAGAGGAAATACTCAAATCAATGTCATATAAGGAGCGAGAAGAATACGGTAATAAAATACTCGGGGAAGCAGCTAAGAAACATATTGAACCTATATTTAACAAGTATGCTAATGAGCGTGCAAATACCAATAATTTCTAGGAATTCTTAAATGTAGTTGCAAAAGAACAGGAAACCCATATTGATTTAAGGACTAATCATCGTTTTGCCGTTCGTGCATTGGATAAACTTAACGGTGATTTAAAGTTCTCTACCATCACCAGTGATGCCTGTAAAATTAACTCTAACTTTTTAACTAGTAAAGCAATTAGTCTTTTAGGCTATGCTGCAAAAAATCACATTGTAAGCCAAGAAAAAATAATGAAAGAAATAAATGAGCAAGGCGGTGGAATAAAGAGTATATATCATGAAGTTAAATTTAGGTGTGATGCTCACAAAGCTAGGGAGTTAAAAGCTACTCAGGAACAACAGAAAGAAACAGAGAAACAGAACGAAATCAAGATTGATAGAGACCGTGGGATTAGCTTATAGGGGCTAAGCTGGGAAACTCCGAATGCTATTGTGGCCTCCTTTAGGAATTAGGTAGTTCACGATTAAATAATAAGAGAAACACCTGCTAATTTAGCTGCTTGTTTAAGCTTTTCATCAAAAGTAGCTAAATAGGCCAAGCCTCAAAGATAATTCTAAGTAGCAGGCATCATATAAACTTAAATTATATCTTTCTGCTAGCTCTATTGTCTCGTTCCAGACATGTTTAGAAATGGATTGATCAATAGTAATAGGTAATTCGTTTAAAGCGTATAAAGCACTTTGTCTTTGTTCTTTAGTAATACGTTTGCGCCGTTCACTTGTTAATAATACATTGGCTACTTCTAATTGCCATATTATCGGAACTATTACGCCTATTTCACTAATTTTATTTAAAATATCTAAAGATATTGAAGGCTTTTCATCATCCATAAACCATGAAATAGTAACAGAACAATCAAGTACAATGGAGGACATGGTTAACGCCTCCCCTCATCTTTGTAACTTTTCCATTCATTCCAATTAAACTTACCTAATTGCATTGATTTGGCTAAATTTCGTATACGCAATATTGTTGATTGTATTACTTCTTTATCAGATGTCTTTTCTATAGGAACAATTTTGGCTACATTTTTACCTCTTCTGGAAATAATAACCTCTTCTCCCGCCATAACTTTGCTTATAATTTTTGTAAAATGTGTTTTAGCTTCAAAAGTACCTACGGATTTCTTCATTTTTCTAACTAGCTAGTTAATATACTAGTTATATAATAAAAAATATTTTATATCAATAAGAAACATGGGATTCCAGCCCCATTCGTTTGACATACTCCCCATGTCTAAAGAGATGCTGATGATACCCCTACTAAAACTTTCTGGGATTCTTCTTGTCGTTTTTCCTCAATCCCTGTAATACCTTAACGTTATCGGTACCCCATAGCGATACATCACGGCTTATTAGATATTTCGATAGCTCAATGATTCATGCAACAAAGCCTATCTTTACAGAGCTTTGGAATCGCTGCCTTTTTATAGATTAGCTGTGGCGTATTTTTATGGTATAGATTATGTAATTAAAGTTTTCATTGTTTTTCCAATTTCCGCTGGAGATTTTGAAATTTTTATACCAGCCATTTTAAGGGCTTCAAATTTATCTTCTGCAGAACCCCTGCCTCCAGAGATTATGGCTCCAGCATGACCCATTCTTTTTCCAGGAGGAGCAGTTACCCCTGCAATAAAACCGACTATTGGTTTTTTTATTTTAGATGTTTTGACAAATTCAGCTGCTTCTTCTTCAGCCGAGCCACCAATTTCGCCTATCATAATAATTCCTTGGGTTTGCTCATCCTTAAGAAACATATCTAAGCAATCAATAAAACTAGTACCGTTTATTGGATCTCCGCCGATCCCAACACATGTGGATTGTCCTAGGCCTTCAGCTGTTGTTTGTGCTACTGCTTCATAAGTTAAAGTACCTGATCGTGAAACTATGCCGATTCTACCCTTTCTGTGTATATGACCGGGCATGATACCTATTTTGCATTCGCCTGGTGTTATTACTCCTGGACAATTAGGGCCTATTAACCTTGTTTTTGAACCCACTAATGCTCTTTTAACCTTAAGCATGTCAATAGTAGGTATACCTTCGGTGATACAGATTACTAACTCAATTTCTGACGCTATTGCCTCTAAAATCGAATCAGCTGCAAACGGTGGGGGAACATAAATAACACTTGCATTAGCTCCAGTTCTATCGATTGCTTCCTGTACGGTGTTGTATACAGGTAGATCAAGATGAGTTTGACCGCCTTTGCCAGGGGTAACTCCGCCTACCATCTTCGTGCCGTACTCAAGGGCTTGAGCTGAATGAAATGTACCTTGAGAGCCGGTGAAGCCCTGGCATATTACTTTTGTTTCTTTATTAATTAATATCGACATTGTATTTATCCTTATATAGCTTTTACTATTTTTTCAGCAGCATCAGCTAAATCATCCGCTGCAATTATTTTTAAACCCGAATTTGCTAATATCTTCTTTCCAAGTTCAAAATTTGTTCCCGCTAACCTAACTACAAGGGGTACATCTAACTGGACATCTTTTGCTGCGGCAATTATTCCTTCTGCAATAATATCGCAGCGCATAATGCCTCCGAATATATTAACTAATATTCCCTTTACCGCTTTATCTGAGATGATAATTTTAAAAGCTTCGGTAACTCTTTCTTTGTCAGCTCCACCTCCTACATCCAAGAAATTAGCAGGTGATGCTCCATATAATTTTATGATATCCATGGTAGCCATTGCAAGGCCTGCCCCATTTACCATACAGCCGATGTTGCCGTCCATTCTCACATAATTTAAATCAGCTCGGCTGGCTCTAGTTTCCAAAGGGTCTTCCTCGTCCTCATCTCTGAGCATAGCAATGTCCGGATGTCTAAACAAACCATTATCATCAAAATTGATTTTTGCATCAAGAGCAAGTAAATTTCCTTCTGTAGTAGCTACTAGAGGGTTTATTTCTATTTGCGAAGCATCAGTTCCTATAAATGCATTGTAAGTTGCTTCGGCAATTTTCATCATTTGTTTTGCCTGATCCCCTGAAAAGCCCAGCCTAAAAGCTATGCTGCGGCAATGAAAAGGTTGAATTCCCATGACCGGATCTACTGATATTTTTATTATTTTTTCTGGATGATGTAATGCTACTTCCTCGATATCTACACCTCCTTCTGTAGAAGCCATAAAAGTGATTTTGCTGGTTGCTCTATCCAGAACTACGCTAAAATAATATTCTTTAGAAATGTTGCAACCTGATTCTACGTAAACCCTTTTTACTATCTGACCGGATGGCCCTGTTTGATGAGTGACTAATTTTATTCCCATCATATTATGAGCGATTTTTCTTGCCTCATCTTTATTTGTGACTACCTTAACACCTCCTGCTTTGCCACGTCCTCCTGCATGAATTTGGGCCTTAACAACATAAATATCAGCGTTAAAATTATCTAATAAATTGTCAATATCACCAGCTTTTAAGGCAACAATTCCATGAGAAGTTGGTACACCATATTTGTTCAACACTTGTTTTGCTTGGTATTCGTGAATATTCATTTTTAATAACTTTATTTATATTATCTACTCTAAAAACCAATTTTATATATAGGAACAATAAATTGCAAAATAAAAGAGGAAAGCTTTTTGCTTACCTAACTTTTTATCACGACGGTATGTGCTATTTTATCGTGCGTAGCTTGGCCGGTTTTGCTTATAAGCATATTAAAAATGCCGATAATTATAGTAATATAACCGCAGAACCTTTTACAAAGTCGATAAATAGAAGGCCTAGAATAATCGCTAGCATCAACAATTTTCATACGCATAATCATTTTCCCTGGTGTTGCTCCAAACTTGTGCCAAAAGAAAACGAAATATATACCCATAAATAAAGTATTTAATATGAATAATACTGCCATATAACCAAAAAACCGCATGGCAGAAATATAAGAAGCAAATTCCGGCATCTTTACTGCTTCTAGCATTGTCTGGGTATTATGAATATCAATGGAAAAATCTACAAAAAATTGGTAAAAGGCATAGATAAAAACGTAGCGGGAAATAATATTCATTACCGGAGTTAAAACAATTGACAAGATTACTAAATCTATAGTCATCGAAAAAAGCCGTGGTATAAATTTAGGATATGCTATTTGTTTTTTCATCGAATATATATTTATAACAGTCTAGTTCTTTTTTGTAGCAAAACCAATTAACTTAAGCAATCTAAAAGTAAAAAATACCGTAAGTAGGCTGCTAAGTAATAAACCAAGTGAGATATTTAGCAATGTCCCGTTATAAATATAACTCGTAAATGCTATAAATAATGCGCAAAGTAAGGATCGAGATGCCATTATGGTTGAAGATGCCGTGCCTCTGATCTCAGGAAAAATATCTAAGGATTTAGTAAAAATGATGGGATAAGTTATTGCCGCTCCAATTGAATATATAGTCATGAAGCTTGTTGTCAAAAAAGGTGATTTGGGAAATAACAATCCTACCAATAAGCCAAATACTTCCGCAAAGAAAAGTAAAATAGTTCCATAGACTACACAAGTCTTTTCTCCGAGGTAAGAAGTGATACGCCCGGAATACATGCTAAACATAGAAAATATAGCAATTATGATCCCTTGGTTAATAGCATAATACATGATTGGTAGGTTATAAGTTTCAATATATAAAAAGGGTGCGCAGGCAATAAAACTCATATATCCGCTATAAGTTAAGCTGGGAGTTAAGGAAGCATATAAGAACCTTTTGTCAGTAGCTAAAATATAAAAATTTTTAGCTATAGTTCTTATTTCTAAAGGTTTTTTGTCTTTCTTTGTTTCTGGTAACTGGAAATAAAGCATAACCCAAGAGATAAGAGAAACTAAGGCTATTACGAAGTAATTACCTCTAAAGCCTACTAAATTATTGATAAATCCTCCGGCTATAGGAGCAATAGACATAAAAACAGTAATCAAGGAATTCATAACTCCAATTAATTTAGCAGCCTTTTCTGTTTCATAAACATCCGCAATCATTGCAAACACAACCACGGCAGATGTGCTTGCCCCAAACCCTTGAATAAATCTTGCGATAAGTAATGATTCAATACTATCTGCAACTACACAAAATATTGCTCCTATTAACATGATTGCATTACCAATCAGCATTACATTTCTTCTTCCGTAAGAATCAGATAAAGGGCCGTAGACAACACTTGAGAGACAAAATCCAAAAAAATTGACAGCGATAGTCATTTGAGTTAGACCGTCTGAAATGTCAAAATAATCGGAAATATCAGGAAAACTTGGGACTGAGATATCAATTTCAATGCAACATGTAAGTAAGGAGATAACAAACAAAAACGGTAAATTTGGAGTCATGCTTTTAATATTAATACTGTGTTTATATAGCGGTTTATAATTAGTTAAAACTAATTTTAACTAGACGAAAGCAAAAAATAAGGAGTTTTAATTATTTGTTCTAGGGAACTTAAAAATCAGATAAGACTAGAAAACTGGACATAACGTTAATGCCTAAATTATTTTATTGAGCTCTATGAGTTATTGAATCACCTAATCACGGATGGGTTATTCTAAATTAAATTATAAAAATAGTCAAACTAGTTCTTCTAGTTTACTGTTTAAAATATACTTCGGGTAAGTGTCCGGTCGTTATGGATACCCCTTAAGTATTGTGCTATAAAAATTGTAATTGCCAACAATCAAAAAAACTCTAACTTCGACGAATTACAGTTCTTCCATTCATATAAGGTACTAAAACTTCAGGAATAGTTATAGACCCATCTTCATTTTGGTAATTTTCAAGTACGGCAACTAATGTTCTGCCTACAGCAAGACCTGATCCATTTAAAGTGTGAACGAATTGAGTTTCTTTAGCATTGATTTCTTTGTAGCGAGCTCTCATTCTTCGTGCCTGGAAATCACCGCAATTGGATATACTAGATATCTCCCTATATTTATTTTGGCCTGGAAGCCATACTTCTATATCATAAGTTTTCTTTGCATGAAATCCCATATCACCAGTGCAAAGCAGCATTACTTTATAAGGAATATCGAGCCTTTTTAAAATCTCTTCGGCAGCATTAAGCATATACTCATGTTCAAATTCTGATTCCTCAGGAGTAGTAATTGTTACAAGCTCTACTTTACCGAATTGATGGTTTCTAATCATTCCTCTAGTATCTTTTCCGGCACTTCCGGCTTCTGATCTATAACAGTTCGTATAAGCTACATATCTAATTGGCAATTCTTCCCGTTGTAAAATGCTATCTGCTACCATATTTGTTAGTGGCACCTCTCCGGTAGGGATAAGCCTGAATTTATTATCGCTAGTTATATATGATTCGTCAGCTAGCTTTGGTAATTGAGCCGTATTATACATAGCCTCAGGTCTAACTAATGTCGGCGGAGAAATTTCTTCAAATCCGAAATCTGTAGTATGAGTATCTAGCATAAAATTGAATAAAGCACGTTCTAAAGTTGCTAATTGTCCCTTGAGAGTAACGAACCTACTGCCTGAAATTTTAGCTGTCTGTTCGAAATCCATCATGCCTAGATCCAGTCCCAGATCAAAATGTTCCTTAGCCCACTTGTTTTCAATAGGTTTTTTAAAATCACGAATGAATTTGTTCATACTCTCATCTACCCCATAAGGAACATCAGGAGCTGGTAAGTTAGGAACTGTATCTAGTATCTCTTTTAATTTATCACCATTTGTTATTGATTTACCTAGCTCAGCTAGTTTATCATTAATATGCTCTACATCCCTTTTTATGTCTTCGAATTCTCTGGATGCTTTGCCCTTTAAACTAGCGAGTTTTTTTGATTTCTTATTTTTTGCTTGCTGGAATTCCTGGACAAGAGTAATTAGTTGTCTTTTTTCCTCATCTAATTTAATAATTTCTTCAGTATTAACTTCTACTCCTCTTTTTAAGAGTAAATCATTAAATTCTTCTTTATTTTCTCTAATCCACTTAATATCCAGCATTTTTTTTACTCCTATTTTCGATGAGGTTACATATTACAATTGAAATTTCATATAATAGAATCAATGGTATTGCAAGGGATATCTGACTTAGAACATCCGGTGGGGTCAGAATAGCTGCGATAATAAAAATTATTACAATAGCTAACCTTCTTTTATTTCGTAAGCCTTGAGCTGAAACCAATTCTAATACGCTTAATATCAACATTATTACAGGAAGCTCAAAGGCCAAACCAAAGGCTGTAATAAGCTGCATTACTACAGTTAAATATTCGCTAATGCGAGCTTCTAGAATAATCGGCATGCTTGAGTCTAGATTTTCAAAACTTAAAAAGAATTGCCAGGCATTGGGCATTACTAAATAGAAAACAAAAACCCCACCAAGGTAAAATAATAAGGGTGATATTACTAACGTAGGTAAGATAATAGTTTTTTCATTTTTTAATAACCCGGGAGATATAAACCTATATAGCTGATACGATATAACCGGAATTATTATCAAAAATGCAGCCCACAAACTAAGTTTTAAATATGTAAAAAAAGCTTCAGTCATTCCGGTGTAAATTACTTTTCTTTTATGATTACTTGTTACTTCTGCTAAAGGACTCAAAATAAAGTTATATATGTAATTACTGAAATAATAGCAAAATATAAAGGCGCAAATAAAGAAAGCGATAATTATAAAGAAACGCTTTTTGAGTTCTAAAAAATGCTCCTTAAGGGTGTATTTTTCCATTATTTAAGTAGTGATGTAAAACATTGTTTAAGTATCCATTTTTTGAGTGTCTTGCAGCTTTATCTAAATTTTTATTTACGGGAGTTAAACTTACTTATCTAGTAGTTAATGTCCTCTCCCTTTTTTCTTTTTATGTTGTCTATAATTTCCTGGCCTGTTTCCAGGTTTGCTTCTGGTTTTGGCAATTTAATCGATTGAAGGGTATTTTTAGGTAATAGAGCAAGTGATTCTTTTAATAATATTTCCAGATATTCGGTAGTTTTGGAATTATTAAGCCAATCCGGATATTTTTCAGCATTAAGATTAGATATTATCTCTTCACCATTTTCTGCTTTCAAATATGCTCCTGAAGAAAAAATAGCCGTTAATGCAAATATTACGGTAGAAATTATTAATCCTCTAAAAAAACCGGCAATAGTGCCTAAAGTGCGATCAAAAAATCCGCTACTGATTGTACTAAGTACATCACTAACTTTTGATGTGATAGAAGTTAAAATAAATAAAGAGCAAACATAAGATATAGAGCCGCTAAGAATTGATAACAGTAGTTCATTCTCAACGTGTTTTGCAAGGGCAATTTGTACATATGGAAACAGAAAAATTGCAGCAGCAATAGAGACTACAAAACCTGCGAGATTTATAGCCATACCAAGTAAGCCTTTATATAAACCCATAATTGTTGAAATAGCAATTACAGTGAAAACGGCAATATCAAAAATAGTAAACATCATATAAGTATTATAGCTTTAGAACGGTGTTCTCTGTAATGACATAGTCAAACTTTGTGTCATGTTTTTCAATTGGTAAAGATTCTAACAGATATTTATCAAAACATACACCTATTTTGGTTGTTGGAGTATTAATTATCAGTCTAGAGAAATACTTGTCGTAACATCCGGAGCCAAAACCAAGCCTATAACCTTTTTGGCAGTAAGCTAAACCCGGTACGATAACTATACTTGGAACTAAAATAGTATCCGAAGGGGGATGTTTAATGCCCTTTGACTCTTTTTCTAGGACCATACTTTTGTGATAATGGACAAATTCTATTTTGTCACCATTTATTTTAGGCAAGCAAAATACCCAATTATTATCTAAAAGGCTAGTTAAATCTGGTTCACCTTTAAGGGGTAAATATAAGCCTATAGGATTTGCAGCACTAAATATTTCGAAATTGTCAGTTTCAACCTCAGTAGAGTCCCTGTCCTTATTTGATAAATTTTTATATAAGGCACTGATCGCTAATTTAGTATTTTCTACAATTAATTTGTTTTCTGCCAAGAATTTATCTCGGTCAAATAAAGTTCTCTCTGCTAAAATTTTTTTTCTAAGAGAATGCTTTAAATACATAGGTTACCTTTATGTGTTTTGAGCTGTAAAAAAATATATAAATTTTTAAATGCCATATAAGGTTTTCTTTACAAGTTTAAGTATTATCAACAACTAATGGTTTTATAAATTCTGTAGAATTTTTATTAGCTACCAGAAGTTGGCCATTTTTAAAAATAATCAGTATATTTTTTAAATCAATAGCTATGGTTTTTTCAGCATCAGAATTAATATAAGAATCCTTAACGTTATGAGTAACTACTACACCTTGCCCTTTGACGGGAGTTGGTTGGTTAGTAGTTTTATCAAGATTCCACATGCTCTCCCAAGTACCAAGGTCATTCCATCTGAAATTAGCTTTAACAAGTGCAATTTTCTGTAATCTTTCGGAAATTGCGTTATCAAAAGAAACTGAAGGGAGGTTATTATATGCTTTTTTATCTAATTTAAGTATATTCTTTGTAGACAAATTTGAATTAAATATTATCGATAAGTTTCTATTTATTATGGGGATAAATTGCTTTGTTAACTTAAAAATATAATCAATATTGAAAACATAAATCCCTGAATTCCAAAAATATTCTGGTAGGGCAGTTAATTTTTTAGCTAATTCTTTATCGGGTTTTTCTATAAATTTAGTTCCTAAATACACATCCTTATTTATTTGTTGTTTTGCTTTTATATAACCGAAATTTATGTTAGGGGAGGTTGGAGGCACACCTATTACACTAAATTTATACTTTTTAGTGGCTTTTAAGGCTATATTTAAACTGTCTCTATAATTTAACCAGTCCTCGATGCGATGATCTGATGGAATAAGAATTATAGTATCATAGCCTTGTTGTTTTGCGTAGTATGATGCCGCTAACGCACATATAGCTGTATTTTTTGAATCAGGTTCAAAAATTATTTTAGCCGGTACATTTATTTCTTTTAACTGCTTAACTACAATTTCTTGATTATTAATATTGGCAACTATTAAAGGCTTCCCCAAATAGCTATTACGGATTATCGTGTTTTGGAATAAACTTAAATTGGCAAAATTTTTTATAAATTGTTTCGGTCTTGTTTTTTGAGATAATGGCCATAGGCGAGATCCATTTCCTCCTGCTAATATAACTGATTGTACTTTCATTTATTTTTATTATAACTTTTAGTGTGTGGTATTTATAGTAACTAATAGTTGTTAATGTCAACTTATAGTTATAATAAAATATCAATATAAATGGGACTAAAAATTTACATGTGGCATATTTGCTAATTTTATATTTAAAAGTTAACTACTTCTCAATAGTTATAGAGATTAATAAAAATTATAAGGATCTATGTCTATTTTGACCTGGAAGGATGACGGGATTTTACAATTGGAAAACCATAGAGAGATATATTTCTGGATATTAAAATTCCTTTCAGAAATTATTAATATTCTATATCTATAACGGCCGGACAGCTTAAATATTAGGGCTTCAGCTGGTCCTAGTATTCTTGCTGAGCTAATAGGGGCTTTTTGAACTATATAATTTGCTATAGATAATGTTTTTTCCAGATATTTGCCTGCCACATTAATAACTGCCATTTTTGTAAACGGGGGCATTTTTGCCTCTTTTCGAGATAGCATCTCCATTTCAATAAATTCTTCTTCTTTACCTTGGGCGAGGGCGGTTAGGGCTTTGTTTTCAGGAAAATAGCTCTGTAATAGCATTTTCCCTTTAATCGTTTTAGTTCTGCCAGCCCGTCCTCCTACCTGATGAAGTAATTGAAATGTTTTTTCTACGGATTTTAGGTCTCCTCCCAGGAATCCAAGATCTGCATCAATTACACCTACTAAAGAAAGTTTTGGAAAGTGATAACCTTTTGTAACGATCTGCGTGCCGATTAATATATCAATATTACCGGTTTCCATTTCATTTAATAGAGTTTGGATTTGATTTATTTTTGTAGTTTGGTCTTTGCTTATTACTTTTATCCGTGAATCTGGAAATAACTTTTTTACCTCTTCCTCAATTCTTTCAACTCCTGGTCCACATAAGATTAACGAATTATCTTCGTGACATTCAGGACAAATGTCATAAATTTTACCCACACTACCGCAATGGTGGCATTCTATTAATTTTCTACTTTTATGGACCACCATTGATGCCGAGCATTTACTGCACTGAAATCTATAACCACAAGTTTTACATAAGATTAATGGCGCATATCCACGTCTGTTTAAAAAAAGTAAACACTGATTCCCTTGCCCTAGCGTTGTGTTAATGGCGGTAACTAATGGCTTTGAAAGCCAGCTATTTTGCTCTAACTCAATTCTCCGCATATCTATAATTTCTACTTGTGGTAAGCTGGCATCGCTGAAACGGCTTTTAAGCTCCACCATTGAATATTTTTCCTGCTGGACGTTATAAATAGTTTCAATCGAAGGGGTTGCTGAAACTAAAATTACTGAAGCACCTAATAAATTAGCTTTTAATACCGCCATGTCACGGGCATTATATAAAACTCCCTCGCCTTGTTTGTAAGAAGCGTCATGTTCTTCATCTACTACAATTAGTGTCAGGTTCTTATAGGGTAAAAACAAGCTACTTCTAGCTCCTATTACAACTTGGGTTGAACCGCTTAATATACCCTGCATAATCTTTTTTTTGCGAGCTTTACTAATGGTCGAATTCCACACAACTGGTTTAAAACCAAAACGTTCTGTAAAACGTTTTATTATTTGTGAGCTTAGCGAAATTTCTGGGAGCATTATTAACGATTGTTTTCCCTTTTTGATTGTTTCAGCTACTAAATGGAAATATACTTCCGTTTTCCCTGAACCGGTTACTCCTTTTAATAACACAGGTTTTGTGGTTACTTTTATAAAATCTAAGGTACTAGCTTGTTCTTCCGATAAATTGGGTAAGGAATGTTCCCCGGAAAATCCTTCACTTTTGGTTTGGAAAACTTCTAGATTTATATCAAAAGGGATAACAAGTTTAGCAATAGAACCAAGTGAAGCTAGGTAATAGCTACTTGCTTTTTTGATTAGTTCAATGTTAGCCAGACCAATATTTTTATAATTGTTATCAGCGGGATTTAAAGTTAGATCGATTATTTTAAGCTTCTTATCACTAGAGGAGCAATTTGTTTCCCAAACTACTCCGGTTATGTTTCTACTGCGAAAAGGAACGATAATTAAATCTCCTACTTCTATGTTAATATCTTTGGAGATCTTATAATCTAAAGGAAATAAGCCGGCTTTAGGGATCAGAACTTTTATTATCTGCACGATAAATTATTTCTATATAAAATTATTAATCTAACCTATCTTTAAAAGAGGAAATTGAAAAGTAAAATAAATAGTCTTAAGAGAAAGTCTAGAAAGTTTTATAAGCTGATTTTTCTGCATGCTCAACATATAAAATAGATATTTAAATAAAAAAACTCTAGACCCGGTAAAAAACTTTTGTTATAAGGAGTGGAGTTCAATTATTCTGTATTCCTAAAGTGGTCTTTGCGGAGTAATTTTTTCTTATTCCTCGGTAGCTCAGTGGTAGAGCAAACGGCTGTTAACCGTTCGGTCGCTGGTTCGAATCCGGCCCGAGGAGCCATTTTTTGTTCGATAAAACCTGACTAAATCCAAGAACCATTTTAGAACACTACGAGTTAGAGCAATATATTTTCTTATAATATAAATATTGCTAAAACTCCTTTAGAGTTAGCTTTATGGTAGAAAATAAGGGAAGATACCCATTTATATATACTACTTATGCACAGGACAGGTGTATATTATGGAGTATAGGGAATTACAAAAGTAAAACTAGAACCGTTTTTACCGTCACTTTCACACCAGATTTGGCCTTTATGAGCTTCAATAACTTTTTTGCATAAAGCAAGTCCTAGTCCTCGGCCACCGGAAGGTGTCTTTGTTCTGGAGCTAACCATAAAAGTGCCAAAGATATGATGGAGTTCTTGTGGGGGGATTCCTAATCCTTCATCAGTAATATTGAACTTAACCAAATTTTCTTCCTTTCTGAAGGAAACGGTAATAGTTCCCTCAGGGCTGTACGAAATAGCATTAGTAATTAAATTATCGAGCGTTGAAGTTATATAATGCTTATCACAATTAACCATTAGATTATCTTGTATGTCATAGATAAATTCGAGCTCTTTATCATTTAAATAGATTTTCCTACAAATCTCCGATCGTTGATAGATAAGCTCACTTAAATTTACTTTTGTACAGCTAAGCTCATAAGTGAGACTTTTAAGTTTTGATAAATCAACCATATTATTTACAAGGCTTACAAGGCGTTCAGAGCTTTCTGCTATTTCCTTGATTGCACTTCGCCTTTGTTGTTCAGTGAATTTATCATAATTATCCCATAGAACTTGACCTATACTAGTAATACCGGTGACAGGGGTACGAATTTCATGTTGAAGGTTTCGTAAGAATTCGTCCTTGAGTTCCTGCGACTTAATTAGCTCCAATTTTTGGTCATCTAATTTATTATCTAATTTGCTAACTTTAAGTTCAGTTATTTTATTCTCTTCTTGTTTTTGTTTAAAGAAGGAGAGTAATAAGACACTTATCAGCAGTAAAGAATAAGTGATTTGTAATTGCAAATTATCTGTATGATCATTTAAAGAGCTTATATTCATATACATTTCGCAATATTGTACAGCAATTGCTACTCCTATTATGGTAAATAATATAGCTGTTTGCCATCTTATCAAAATTGCTATAGCAGTTAAACTTGCCATTAATATAATAGCATGTAGTTGATTAAATTGACCTGCTATAGCTAATACGCTATTACAGAAAGCTAAATTATAAAATACCGCTATATTCCATAAAAGAGAGGTAAAGGCTTTATTTGCAAACTTTTCTGACCATAATGGATAAGTAATAAACATAGTCGATAAAATAAGTGCTAAATAATATATTGGATTTAGTATCAAGCTATATTCATTCTGAACAGTTTTAGGTAATGAGTAAACGCTAGATGATATTATTAATACACAAAATAACCCAAAATAGACAAAAATTCTTTTTTCTCTCGGGGTGTTGTTCTGACAAAATGTAATTAAATTGAAGTTCTTTATTGATTGGATAAATTGGTATCTTTTTCTTGCTCTTTCTGCTCTCAAAGAATCTAATGAAGGGGTATCTTTTACCCCTCTCCATCCCCCTTGTTCGCGAAGTATATAGTGACTACCTATAAAAAATATTGCATTAGCAACCATTCCAGGCACTATGCTATCGATTTCAGAGAAAAACTTAAAATACATTACAGTAATAAAGCCTGCTGTCATACCTATTAAAACTGCTCTGCTTGAGCTCCGGAAACCAAAAATAGCTAATATTAAAGGTACCGATACTATTGGCATATAAAAGCTATATGTAGCTAGGACGAGCTCAAGTAAGTTATTTAAAAATAAGCTTAGTAGTAAAGCGAAAATGCCTATTAAGAAAGCAGCAATACGTACAAATAATAGGTGTTTTCTTTCTGTTAATTTTAAGTTCATGGTTTCTGAAATGTCATAAGCAAATAATACAGCAGAGGAATTAATATAACTATCTGCTGTAGACATTATCATTGCCATGATTCCCATGATAAAAAGTCCTTTAAAACCATTAGTAAGGTAATGGTTTACAATGTAAGGTATAACGTTACCTGAATCTAAAGGTGGAGCATTATCTGCTATTAACATAACACCGATAAAGGTATTGACAATAAGATCACAAATAATAACAAAAAAACCAGCAATAATGAAAGATTTAGAAACTTGGATAGTGTTCCTTGCCATTGAGATTCTTTGAAAAACCGCTGAATCAATGCCGGGTATCATAAAAAAGAGAAATAAAAATAAAATATTCAAAAAATTAGGGTCGTGATAGTCAAATACTGCATGATAATTAAATGAAGGGTGTTGATTTATAGAATTAAATACTGTTTCGGCCTCAGGTAATGCAGACCAAATGACAAAAGCTATTATCGGCATTACTACACCGAAAGCAAAAAACTGAATCATATCTGTAAAAGTAACTGACTTAATTCCTCCAAAGGTAGAATAAGTAATAATTATCAAGCTACTTGCCGCTATTGCATATATTCCAGGAATACCAAGCCAACTATTTAATAATGCTGCTAAAATTGAAAATTGCATTGCGACATTTCCTACGGCGGGGAATATTCCTGATACTGCTGTTATACTTCTTATGTGTTTACCATAAATACTACCCATTGCGTCTGCTACTGATAACTTTCCTAAAAATTCGGCCATCCGTGGGGCATAAAGGTAGGAAATTATAAAAAAAGACATTGCATCACCTAGTCCTGGGATGATAAAATATAGTCCGTTGTTATAAGTTTCAGTTGTAGTAACAGTAAAACTTGCTCCACTGAGCCAAGTAGCAACTATAGTAGCAGCAATAGTTGCAGTGCTAAAATTTCTATTACCTATAGCATATTCTTTTATTGTCTTTATACTTTTTCCAGAGTACAAACCAACTATTAGGTTAATTACTAAAAAGGATATAACTATTATTATATCTATATTACCCACTAGGTTATTCATTGGTTTGTCACTGCTTAGGTTGATTATTTGTATGTTATATTGAGTATTATGTAGAATAAATAAAAATTTTCTAATTTTTTAGATAAAAGTATTCAGGGGATAAAATTAGTGAATTTACAAATATGCAAGCAAATACACTAAAAAACCGTTCTGTTATCGTAAATAAATCATAAAAAATAAAGTCCCTAGTTGTCCTTTGCCTGAAACTCAGTGTTAAACTTTTATCAGAATTTCTGGTATGAGTAGTAAGTGTTGCGCTTTGCAACGATGATGTCGGATAAAGTATTAGTACTTAATTAACAAATTAATATATTATTAATTTACGTTGTTTATAATTATAATTACGGCGTATTATATGTTTAATCTTAAGGTTTTAATTCAATAAACGTAAACCTAATTTAGGGGGATAATTAATATGTTTCAAATATTTATGATGCTAACCAACGGAGCTATGTGTGTTATGAGTACTTGGTCATTTGCCCAATCTTTTTATGATAATTACAATAAGAAAGCAGCAGAAATAAGTAAGAACCCAGCAGTTGCTGTTCCGGCAAAGCTTGTACATTTAGGTTCCGGGTTTATGTACCATGAACACCATAGTTATAGCGATAATTTATCTACAGTTAAGTTATCTGGTGTTATTAAAAGTGATGAACATGAGGAAGTTGAAATAGCATAATTACTCAGTATATCATTAGCTAATTTCCTGTGTGAATAGTTATAAAATATTATTACTTAGGCAAAATTTACTTTGCATCTTCTCACAAGAGATTAGCTAGATAACGACCCCAAGGGTTAGTGTTTATCCCCTCAATGATAAAAACAGAAGTATACTAAAACTTTTTATGAATCGAGAAGATCCTCATCAATATGAGTCTTTTCGTAATTCTCGTGACGTTCTTGCGCTTCTATACACAAAGTAGCTACAGGCCTTGCTTCGAGTCTTTTAATACCTATTGCTTCTCCTGTTTCTTCGCAGTAACCGTAGTTACCTGTATTGATCCGCTCAAGGGCAGATTCTATCTTATCAATTAATTTGCGATAGCGATCCCGGGTTCTAAGCTCAATAGTTGTTTCTGTTTCAACACTTGCACGATCATTTAAATCCGGTTCATTCCAGGTTTCTTCTTTTAAATGATTTAATGTTTCCCTAGATTCCGCAAGTAAACCATTGCGCCAATTTAAAAGTTTTTGTTTAAAATATTCCAACTGCATTGGATTCATATATTCTTCATTTTCTGAAGGTTTATAACCTTGTGGCAGAATAATTTTATCCATTTTAACCTCCTTTTTCAAAACAGGTTTAATATAGTATAAAAGACAATAAAAAGGCAAGGTAAAATAATTAAACAACTTATTTTGGATTAAGCGGTTTTTTATCTAAAGATAATTTTGCTTCAGGATGGGATTTGTTATAAACACTTTCTAAATGACTTAAATTAACTTTTGTATATTTTTGAGTGGTCGACAGGCTTTTATGGCCAAGCAACTCTTGAATGGATCTTAGGTCAGCACCATTTTCTAGCAAATGGGTCGCGAAGCTATGGCGAAATGAATGTGAACTTAAATGTTCTGGTAAACCGTAAATACGTCTTAATTTAACTAATTCAGAATTAAAGTTACATCTGTGTAATACTTTCCCTGTTTTGCTTCTAAATATAGGTTCATTTTCGCATATATTGTAAGGCAACTCTTTTAAGTACTCCAAAATAAGCTTTTTTACATTATCAATCCACGGTACTAACCTTTCTTTATTGCCTTTTCCAATAACTTTTATGTATTCGGTTTCCTTAATATGTTGTTTTGTTATTGATAATGTTTCCGAAATTCTCAGGCCACTAGCGTAAATTAAGGTAAGCAAGCTTCTATTGCGCAAATCAATCCACCGAGTTTCGCTTAAAGAGGCTACTTTATCTAGAGAAAATAATGTATCTTCTTTAGATAATGCTTTTGGTAAAGTTTTGGCTTTTTTAGGGCTAGATACTGTATATATTGAGTGGCATACAATATTCCGTGTTTTTTCCAAGTACTTATAAAAGCTTTTTACTGAAGATAAAGCTCTTGCGCTTGAGCTAGCCTTGTAATCGGAAAATCTGCGATCAGATATCCAGCTCCTGATAAGCCTTATATCTACTAAGGAAATAGATTTCAAACTGACGGATTCTTCAGAATAATTACTGATAAAAGCAAAATAAGCTTTTACATCATTTAAATATGCTTCTCTAGTATTTTTAGAATAGTTTTTTTGCAGTTCGAGATAAGATTGCCACTCTTTAACTATACTTGTGATTTCTGAACTAACCATTAGTTTGGATCTAAAATTGGTTTCCTCTTTGAGCAAATTCGTTATTATATTTTATATTATCGTAACCTAATTCTTTTGCTGTTACTACTGCAGAATAGTCGTCATAAGCGTCAACAACTATACCTTTTATTTTTTCAGGAAACTCCCTTTGAAGTGTCTTAAAAATATAATCAATAACCCTCATGCCGTAATATCTGGTGCTTCCTTGAGGGTTACTCAGTATTACAGGCTCAGCAGTCCGAGATAAATATTTTCTTGCACTCTGTATATTCTGGATTTCGTAAATTTCTAATACCATATATTGTAACCCTCCTTATAAACTTCTAAGTATTTTTATTACTACTCCCCAAATATGAACTTCTGAATTTTCTAAAATCGGAATAGGATCAAAATCTGGATTTGCTGGAAGTAAGTAAGGTTTCATTTTAAGAAAACCAAGTCTTTTAACTGTTAACATCCCATCTATGGCAGCAATAATTATTTTACCTTCCCCAGGTTTAATACTACTGTCAACAAGCAAAATATCACCTTCATAAATTCCTGCATCTATCATTGACAGGCCAGAAACTTTCACGCAAAAAGTCGTACTAGGATTCCTAATTAAAAGAGAATTCATATCCACCATCTCCTCTATATGATCATCAGCTAAAGAGGGGTAACCAGCTTCTACTTTTGAGCTAAAAAGCGGGATTTTATAACCGCCATTAATGGAGTAATTTTTTACGTCCTCCAGCAAATATTCTGGCACCCTAATAGCTTTTGTGCTGGTGCCGTATTTACCCTGTCCTTTTGGTCTTCCAGCGCCGTTTCTTTTACCACCATGTTTCATTTGTACTACTTAACCAGTTGGATGAGAATTTATTAAAATACACAGAAACTCATCTTGAAATGTGTACATTTATTTTATAACACATCTCTGTGGTAATAGAAAGAAGTTTTTTTAATTTTTTAAATAAGAAAGAAGAAGGCAAGTCCAAGAAAGCTAAAAAAGCCAAGTGCATCTGTAAGTGCCGTCAGAACCACACCAGAAGAAGTTGCTGGGTCAATATCAAAATGATCCAGAATGATTGGGATACTAGAGCCAAGTAATCCTGCAGCGGTAAAATTAATTATTATCGCAGCAGTGAAAACTAGGCTTAAATTTAAATCAGAAAAAGGTATATATATAATTAACGATCCTATAATTGCCAGAGCGAAGCCATTTAATAAACAGACAAATATTTCCTTTAAAATAACTTTCGTTATGTATATCTGTTTTATTTCCCTATTGGCTAACGCCCTTACAGTAACAGTCATTGCCTGGGTGCCAGCATTACCACCCATACTAGCAACAATAGGCATTATGGTAGCAAGGGCGATTAATTTCTCTATGGCATCGCTAAATTGGTTAATAACGAGGGAAGTAGCACAAGCTGTAATTAAATTAATAAACAACCAAGGAAATCTATGCTTTACAGTTGCATACAGATTATCAAATATATCGCTAGTATTGATACCGCCTAGATGTAAAAATTCGCTTTCGGTCTGTTCTTCAATAATGTAAATCATATTATCTATTGATACGCTTCCCACTAGCTTTCCTTTTTTATTTACAACCGGTACAATAGTTAAAGCGTATTGTTTGAATATAAAAGCTATTTCATCAAGTTTCGTACTAGTTTCGGCAATTTTAAACTCTGAATTCATTAAATTGATTAACGGTTCGCTAGGTAAGCTTTTAACCAAAGTGCATAATAATATATTACCCACCGGCTGGTATTTACTATTTACTACAATTCCAGCATGGAAATCATGAGTAATCTTGCTTTTGCGTATATGCTCTATTGCTTGTTCTACTGACCAATCTTCTTGAAAAGCAATAAAATGTTTTTCAACTATTCGACCTACTGTATTTTCCGGATATTTAAAACCTTCAATTATTTGTTTTCTTTTATCAGGGTTTAAGTTTTTTATTATCTGATCTTTTAAATCTTCGTCTAAGGTGTCTATTACCTCAATGCAGTCCTCGATATCTAACTGATTTATTAGCTTAACGGTTTTGTTAATACCAAAGGCTTCTATTGCAGCCTGTTTATTACTATCGCTCAACCAGACAAGAGTCTCTGGCTCTATATCGTCTGCAATTATCGGTAAAACTAGGTCGTATAATTTATGATTGGTATTGTCTAGAAAATCTGCTAAATCTGCATAATGTAAAGCAAGAAGGGCTATTTTTACATTATCTATTTTATCATTATCAATTAGATAATTTATATGCTCAAAAGTTTCAGCTAGTTTTTCCTGGTAATCAGATAAAATAGTGTTTTGAGAATTTTGCATACATATATACCTCTTAAAGAGAAGTTTTACAGATCTTTTTAATATGTAGTTCTTAAGCAGCCACTATTTATAAAAGAACCGTGAAATAGTAGCATAAAACTTTTATTGCTACAACTAGCAAATGGAATGGTTAATAATTAAATTATTAGATCAAATCAGGTAATTCTGTCTCATATAAACCGGATAATCCAAGATGAAATTCGTTCTCTGCTAAAAATATGTTCTTATTAGTGCCTACATGAAAAGTCACTGCTACTTCTTCTCTCTCTTCTTTGTTCGTACCTATTTGGCAAGTAAGTTCCTCTTCTTCTCTCTCTTCTTTTATTGTTTCCAAAAATTTAGTTTGTGTTTTAAGCTTGTATTTTTCTTTATCCTCCTTGATAACGGTTTTAGCTTGGGCGGTTTCTGATGAATCCGTAAGTTTTTTGTTGTAACTATTTTTAAAGATAATAGCCTTGCTGAAATATTCGCTAATATTATTATTATGAGCAATTTCAACGTAAACCGTCATATGTTTTTCTATAAATGAAAGTATCAATTTTGCGCCTTTATTTCCTATTTCATTATCACTGAGATCGAGTTTAGTCAAGGTTCTGTTTGATTCTAAGTAGTTGAGTATAGTTTCTATTCCTTGGTCGGTTATGTGATTTAAACTTAAATCAAGGGTAGTAAGAGCCTCATTTTCTACTAATCCTTCTGCAATTTTTGAGATTCCGGTATCAGTGAAACCATTAGCGCTAAGATCAAGACTAGTAAGAGTTTTATTTTGAGATAATAAATCCTTAATATATTCTGCTCCTTCGTCCCATATGAAGTTAGTACTTAGATTAAGGTTAGTAATAGATGAATTATCTTTTAAACCTTTAACAATTTTCTCAGTTCCTGCCGTTCTAAGGTTGATATAACTAAGGTTAAGATTCACCAGAGTTTTGTTATCTTTTAAGCTTAATCCAATAGCATCTAGTCCTGATGGTTTAGAACCTGTAAAGCTGCAATTATTATTTAGACTGAGGTCGAGATTAGTAATGGTTTTGTTTTTAGCTATAATACTTGCGAAATAGGTTAATCCTTTTTCGCAGATGTTATTTTTACTGAAATTCAGTTTAGTAAGGCTGGTATTTTCTTCTAAACTTTTTGTTAAAGTTTCTAGGTTTACTAAATCGACCTTACCGTATTCATAGCTACTACTAAAATCAAGTTCTGTAGCTGTTATAAAGTTTTTTCCTATTAATCTTGCAAAAATATATGTTCCCTTATAGTCCATTTTACTAATGTTAAGTGAAGCTTTGGCTTTATTAAATAGATCGTAATAGTCTTCTTTAGTTAAATATTTTTCTATTTTTCCTTTTAACGACAGCATCTGGCTTTTTACAATTTTTTTCTTTTTGCGTTTCATAAAAAACTTACCTCTGATTAAATTAATTTAACTTAAGGTTGATTTAAATATACGAATTATAACCAAAAGTCAATAAATATTAATATAAATTTATAGGTGATAATTGCAGAAGTTTTTCTAGCCTTGAAAATAAATGGAGATTTTGCTAATATGGGGATGTCATAAAGCTTAGTAAATAAATCGATTAATATGTCTAGAAAAGAAATAAATATTACCGCATAGCGTGGGCGCATAAAGTCTTGATTTGTGCGCCGCATGGATAAAACTTTAAATTCATTCGGCACTTTTTAATGGTTTACTAAACCTTGATCTTTAATTTATGGTGACCGAATATGTTAATACTTACTAATCTATCTAAAAATTTTCACGGAAGGTTCGTACTAAAAAATATCAATTATAATTTCCCACAAAATGGTCTTATAGCTCTTGTTGGGGTTAATGGAGCAGGTAAAACTACTCTTTTGAATATATTATGTAACCTGGATGAACCTGATAGTGGTGTTGTGACGCAACCCAAGAACACGCTTATAGGTTATCTTCCCCAAGAACCTAACCCCGACCCCAAGGAGTCAATCCTTATTGAATGTATGTCAGGTAATGAAGAGTTATTCCAAATTATGCTTGATATGAATAAAGCTAATATGGAAATGGCTGAAAATTTTACTAATGAAAAATATGAAAAATTTGAATTTCTGGAAAATCTTTTTCGTAGTAAAGATGGCTATTCATTTGAATATAATGCTGCAAAGATACTTCAAGGTCTAGGTTTTAAAGAGGAAGACTTAGAAAAACACCCTAAAGCTTTATCGGGTGGCTGGAAAATGAGGTTGGAACTGGCTAAAATTTTGATAAAAAATCCAGATTTCTTAATTTTGGATGAGCCAACTAACCATCTTGATTTGCCAACCATAGTATGGCTTGAGGACTATCTAAAAAAATTCAAACGGACGGTACTTTTTGTTTCGCATGATGAATCGTTATTAAGTAGATTGCCTAATATTATTCTTCATTTGAAGGATGGCGATTTAACTGAATATCAAGGTAATTATGACTCCTTTTTATTACAATATGAGTTAAGGGAAGCAAATAAGGTTGCTGAATTAAAGAATATTGAAGGTAAAATAGAAACGCTATCAAGGTTTATTGATCGATTTGGTGCAAAAGCTTCAAAAGCTACGCAAGCCCGCAGTAAAATGAAAATGGTAGCGCGGCTTGAAAGCGATGCTTCTAATATTACAGTCAACAAGGATGATGCAGAAGTTAATATAAAAATCCCCCTTAAACAGAAGAGCGGTAAGGAAGTAATAACATTTGAAGAGTGTGCCGTAGGGTATACTAATCCTCTTGTTAAAAAGCTATCTTTTACAGTCACACGGGGACAAAAAATTGCTATTGTTGGCGCAAATGGGCTAGGTAAATCTACCTTGATTAAAACTATTGTAAATCAAATTCCCTTTTTGGGAGGGAATATGAAACTCGGGCATAATGTAAAGACGGCATATTATGCTCAAGATCAGGCTGAGTATCTTGATATGAAGCAGACGGTTCTGGAAAACTTAAAAGCTTCTAACCCAGAACTTTCAGAAGGTAATGCGAGGGGACTGCTTGGTTCTTTTTTATTTAGAGGTAATGATGTTTATAAGCAGGTAAATATTTTATCAGGTGGTGAAAAGAGCCGCCTAAGTCTTGCTTGTTTATTAGTACAAGAGGCTAACTTTTTACTTCTCGATGAGCCAACTAACCATTTGGATATACTAAGTACCGAAATCTTAAGCGAAGCACTAGCGGCATATGAAGGAACTGTTATGTTTGTCAGCCATAATAGAAGCTTTATTAATGCAGTAGCAACTTATACTCTTGTTTTTTCAAGTAAAGGAGAGGCATATCTCTCAAAGGGTAATATTGATGAGTTGAATCTTTTTGTAAAAGAAACCAGTATTTAGTATAAAATATGTTTCTGTGAGAATACTAGTGAAACTCTGGTTTGTTCATGGTTTTGCGCCATTGTAGCGTCATATAAAATAAGATAAGGCAAATAAAAAGCAAACTTGCAAATAATATGGCAAAATTATTAATAGTATTGCTGTGCAGCGAAGAAATCATGAAACTAACTAACGCAGTAATCATGTAGTACAAAAAGCCAAAAATTGCGCCGGCACTACCTGTTACTTTATAATAATCTTCAAGCGCATGACGAAGAAGCATCGGAACTAATAGGCTATGCCCCATTAGGTGAATAGCCATAGGAGTAAAAATGAGTACGGATACCGTATTTACTGTAGAACTATTATCGATTACAAAGGCACTAACTAAAAGTAATATGCAACCGATTACGCTTAAGACAAGACCAATAGTTTTTACCTTGAAAGTGTTTATTAGCCTTCTAATTAATCTTCTACTAATTATGCTACCTAATAAGTTTGCACCGCTAAGAAAAAGGAATAATCGGCCGTAATCAGAAGGAGACATTTTTAAATTTTCAATAAAGATAAAAGGTGCTTGAATATAAAAGCCAAAACAAATGCCGTTGAATGAGCCGACCATAAATGAATAACTAAGAAGTACTTTGTCTTTTACGGCTACTTTTAAAACGCTAAAAAATCTGTTATTGCGTGCAACCCCAATATAAGCATTAGTTTCTGGTAAAAATTTGATATAAATTAAAAGCAATCCAGTACTTAAAACAGTTAGAAACCTAAAAACGGCTTGCCAGTTTGAATATTCTATTATGTAACCGCCAATAGCTGAGCCCACCGAAGGCACTACTGTCATAACCATAGCAACGCTTGCATACATGTAAGATAATTCCCACCCTCTATATGAATCTCTAGTCATTGCTTGGCCTACAACAGAGCCTACACTAGCTCCGTAAGCTTGCAAAAATCTCAAGCTAATGAAAGTTTCAATATTGGGAGAATAGCTAATTAGCAAAGCTGCAAGAGAATAAAAAGATATACCAAAAAGTACTACTGGTTTTCTTCCAAAAACGTCTGATACTCTACCTAAAGTAAATATTCCGATTGCAAATCCGCAATAATAAGCAGTTGTAGAAAGCTGAGCTATCCCACCGCTCGTATGTAAACTTTTAGCAATGTCCGGTAATGCCGCCGAGTATATAGTTTCAGTTAGTGTAGAAAGAGAAACTAAAAAATAGATTAATATTGGCGGTATGCGTCCTACTATTTTCATAGTTTTACCCGCTTACACATTAAATCTAAAATGAACCACATCGCCGTCTTGCATAACGTATTCTTTTCCCTCTATGCGTAGCTTTCCAAGTTCTTTTGCCTTGACCTCACTACCTATACTAAGTAAATCGGCATAATTAATTACTTCGGCTCTTATAAAACCTCTTTCGAAATCAGTATGAATAATCCCAGCTGCTTGTGGAGCAAATGTTCCGCTTTCGAAAGTCCATGCATGTGCTTCTTTAGGGCCGATAGTAAAGAAAGACTTCAGGCCGAGTAGAGAATAGGCTGATTGAATAATTTTACTAAGGCCGGTCTCTGTGAGTCCCAAACTTTCAAGAAATTCCTGTTTTTCGGCTTCTGTATTCAAGGTAGAAATTTCTGCTTCTATTTTAGAGGAAATAATTACCAGATTAGCTTTTTCATTTCTGGCTTTTTGCTCTATCTGTGCTGAAAAATTATTACCGCTAACAGCTTCAGACTCAAGTACATTGCACACATATAAAACAGGTTTTGAAGTAATTAACTGTAATGATAAGAGATCTTTTTTGGCATATTTATCTGTAAGGGTTCTAACAGGTTTACCTTGTTCCAAAACAGCTTTGCAAGCTTTTAGTAATTCAATTGTTTCAGCAATTTTTTTATCCCCCGATTTTAGTTTTTTCTCATTAGAGGCTATTCTTTTGTCAACTGATTCAAGGTCACCAATGATCAATTCTGTTTCTACTATTTCGGCATCATGAATCGGGTCTATTTTACCATGCACGTGAGTAATATCCTGATCTTCAAAACATCTTAGGACATGGATAATCGCATCTACTTCCCTGATATGGGACAGGAATTTATTCCCAAGTCCTTCTCCTTTACTTGCTCCTTTGACAAGTCCGGCAATATCTACAAATTCAATAAAGGCAGGAATAATTTTAGCAGAACCGGCATTTTGGGCTAGTTTGAGCAGACGCTCATCTGGGACCGAAACAATGCCAGTATTAGGTTCAATTGTGCAGAATGGGTAATTGGCAGCTTCTGCTGCAATACTGGCTGTAAGAGCATTAAATAATGTAGATTTACCGACATTTGGTAACCCAACGATTCCGCATTTTAGACTCATAATTATTTACTTAGGATTATTGTTTTTACTTTAAAACCTTAAGGGTTCTGTTTTTTAAATTGCTTTTTGGTCAAAGTCAAAATATAGCTTTTAATTGCTCATAGTCAAATCATTTTCTCTACCCCTTCGAATAGTTAAGTTGCTCGGAGGGGTGTTTTTAGCCTGTAAGAATACTTTTTTTGATTATATCATTTAACTAAAGTTTTTACTACTTCCGGCGGCATATAATTCTCATCGTGTTTTGCTAATAAATTTTTAGCTTCAAATACACCGTTAACAAAAGTACCTTCTGCTACGATTCCTTGCTTTTCTCTAAATAATGCCGGTAATATGCCGGTATACTCTATTATTAAAGTGTTTTTATAGTCGGTGATGGTAAATCTGATTTTATTGGCGGACAATATTACAACTGAATTTTCTTTTACCAATCCCCCGACTCGAATCTTTGTTTTTGCATTTGTTATCTTTTCAATATCAGAGGGGGGGTAAAAAAACACTATATTATCTTCCAAATTTGAAAGTATAAAATATAGACCTATAGAAGCTATAATAAAAAGCCCAACGATCGAAGCTAATCTAGTGTGAGTCCTTTTTTTCATTTTTTAGTGATCTTAACTCGTATAAGGCCTCTATCAAGATAAAGCCAAGAATAATTAACACGAAAAAATAAGAGGAAGCAATATAAATATGCTGAGTTTGGTATAGACCCATAACTGTTTTAAATCTCTACTTCAGGGGTTTAACGAAAGATTAATATTCTACCCTTTCTGCAAATTACTGCAATAGTTTTAGAGATTTAACAGATAGATTGCTTAAAAATTATTGTTAATAAAGCAACTGCTTGTCATCTTTAGTATATTATATTTAATGTTTACTGTACATAAATAATATAAATTTACTTTTATCTTTATAAAAGTAAATATTAATTAGTGTATTTCTTATTTAATTCCTATAGAACGTATAATTCTATTGCAAAACAACTAAGCCTCAGACCTATTTCTTAGTGTAAGTTAAGATTCTTTAACTAAAATCATTGACATTTATGAAGAAAGTGTTATTGTATCGGTTAATAAATATTAATTATAGTGATTGGTTATGATAAAAAAAGCGTTCATTGAAATACTTACTTGCTGCAAGTAGTATCAGCACTTTAATGTTTTCTACGTCTGAAGTTTTTGCTTCTGGTAACGGTGACCTTATGGACGCTATTAGGAATAGAGCTGGTAAACCTATAAATAAAGTGAGTTCGGTTATTTCTGGCCCTGTTCTTCTTTCTGCTGACCAAATTCAAAAAACAGTCGAAGGACATAGGATTAAATTAAATGATTTAATCCTGGCACTTAAGGAAACTGTAGAGAAAATTAATGAAATTGGCGATGATGATGACTGGGACGAACTTCCTGAACTTAATAAGGAAAAAGCGGCTCTTCAGGTTCAAATTAATGGTACAACAGAAAAATTAAATAAAGCTCAAGCAGATCTTGCTGAGGCTCAGACTCCTGATTATCAGGCTAAATATCAAGTGCAGCTGCTAGCTGAAAACACAGCTAAAGCTAAAGCGGAAGAAAGGGCACGTAAAATCGCTGAATCAGAACAAAGAGCTAAAGATTTAGCAGAGCAAAGACTCCTTACAGAGCAGGCAGCACGAAAAGCAGCACAAGAAGAAGAACAAAGACGTGCAGAAGAAGCTCGTTCCACACGAATTGATAAGCTAGCTGAGAATTCATTAGATGAACTAATAAAAAAACGTCAAGAAAAAATAGCTAAAGCAGAAAAAGAGCAGAATGAAAAGCTTAGTGAGTTAGGGGGTTTAGGTGCTAGGAGAGCTGCTATAGCTGATGATTTTAACGAAGCAGATGTTGATACTAGTGAATTTGACGAAGCAATAAAACGAAGGAAAGAACTTGACAAGCCTGTAATTGCTAAAGTTCCGGTAGTTGAGGATAATCCAAAAGAAGTAGTGGGCGTAAAGAGGCCTTTAGTTTCTGTAGATAGTGTTTCTACGGCTATCCCTTCTGTCCCGCTATCCTCACCTTTAACGATGGCGCCACCACCACCGCCTCCTTTAACAATAACACCGCCACCACCACCTCCTTTAACGATGGCGCCACCACCACCTCCTTTAACGATGGCGCCACCGCCACCACCTGTAAAGCAGGATATTTTTGCTGGAATAAATGAAAATATAAATGATAAATCTTTATCATTTTCTGAAAGATTTAGTCTGCTTTTTGCTGTGCCTAAGGCAATTCCAACTGAGTCAGTTCCTGCAAAGGCAACTGCAACACAGGTTATTGATCCAACTGCTTTGATAACTTCTCTTAATAGTGATGAAAGCCCTCAGGAAAGATTAAGAAAAATGAGGGAAGCGAGAGCTGCGAAAGGAGCGAAAGCTGCTGTTGTAACAGAAAAAGTTGCGGATAAACCAAAGAGCTTAAAAGAAGAGCTAGCCGAAGCGGTCAAAAAAAATCCGGTTAAAACTTCAGGGCCTATTGTTAAAGCTATAAGCTTACACGATGAGACTCCTGAAAACCTGGTAAGTATTGCCCAGGAAGTAGGTTATCCTTTGAATGAAAAGCAAAAAACCTATCTTCATGAGGGGCAAGCCTTAAAGCTAAAAATTGATGCTGGAGAAAATTTGTCCATAAAGGAAAATGCTCTTGTCATGGAAAGAACTACTATTATTGCAGGTATTGACAATACTAAGAAAGCAAAAGCTAAGGAGTTAATAGCTCAGAGGAAAGAAAGTAGTGCTAAGAGAAAAGCTGAGATTGCTGCAGATCCGGAAGCTTTAGCAGCTTTGGCTGCTTCAGCTGAAGCAAGAAAAAGAGAAAGAATAGAAAAAGCGGATGCAAGAAAAATATCTCTGCAAGAAGCACAAAAAAATATAGACAATGTATCTAGCATTCACGCAAGGTTAGTTTCATTTGGCCAAGAACAACTGGCTGCGCGCGGAAAAACAGCTGCGAAACCTGTTGTTTCTCCTCAACTTCTTAAAAAACTTGTAATCCAGGGTATAGTACCTGAAGGAAGAGAAATGTTAGAAGGAGGGGATGCTATTAACCAATTTAAAGCTGCTGAACGGGAACAACTTAATGCATTTATGTTAGAGATGCCGCAAGCAGATAGGCTAAGTGTAAAAGAACTTGTAGCTTTTTTCGATAATGAAGGCAGTTTGTCCCCTATTATTGATGCTTTGGGGCAAAAAACTAAGCAGGAATCTACAACCTCTATACCGGTTATGACTGCATCTGATGATAGAAACAAGCTATTCTCTCAGATCCAAGCAGGCAAAAAACTCCGTACAACGCTCGGGCCGGTTCAAAAGAAGCCAGATGTAGATGCTCCTGCAATATCGCCTAAGGAAGCTTTAAAACAAACACTTGCAGCTCGTATGGAAAGTGCTAAAGGAAGCACAAAGGGAGTAGCACCCGTAACTCTTGAATCAGCAAAAGCCAATATATTAGCGGCTCATACTCAATTAACGCACCAAGGCAAGGGAGAGTATCTGGCTAAAGGAATGAGTGATCGAGGTGTGGCTATTAATAAAGCTGCTTTTAAAGCACTAATAGATAATGGTATTGTACCGACTCCACTTGAAATGTACGGTATCGAAACCCGTGATATGGTTAAGGTGCTAACCACTAAATTGTCTGAAATTAACAAGGGAAAGTTAAAAACATTCCTTGCTGAAAAAGCAGTTAATGGACAAGGAGAATTTATAGAAGCATTTATTACGGTTATAGAAAGAGAAGATAAACAGCTTGGAAGAGAATTAAGAGCACCTTTGTCGGACGAGGAAATTGGTTTGCTAAAAAAAGTAGAGGTCGAGTTAAGAGGAATGGATGAGCAAACCGCTACAAACCTTGCTCAGGATCGCGCAGTTAAATCAGCTAAACTAGCTGAAATATTAGCTGAAGCAGAAAAATCAAGAAAAAAAGGAGCAACCTTAAAGCCTTTATCTAAAAAAACTGAATTATTAGTAAACGATATTTTGGATTCCGAAGGGGATGAACAACTCAAGAAAGGTTTGGTGAAAGATCTCCTTGCTAATCATGAAACTGCTGATTCCGAAACTACCAAACACGCTTTAGAAACTTTACCTAGAGAAACCGGTGAGTTAGTAAACGATATTTTGGATTCCGAAGGTAATGAGAAAATCAAAGAAAAGCTAATAAAAGAACTGCTTGCTCATCATGAGGAAACTAGGATAAAAAAAGTAAAGGCCCGAGAAGTAGTTTTAGCTGTTATCCAAGATCCAGAAAAAACGGCTGAGGCACTTTCGGAAGTTGATTTTGATTTTAATGAAAATATGCAAGAGTCGAATAGTGATAATGGATTATCTTCCACTTCTTCTGTAAATAAAGCTGTACGTTATTTAGCTCACATGCAAAATCTAGAAAGTGAAGAAATTGATCAAGAGATAAAGCGTTTTAAACAACATGCTAATCCAATAACTCCAGAAATAAGTAATATTCTATTTAGCAGTATGTTTACACAATTTGAAAATAGAATGTTAATGGTGGGAGCTGCTGCCGGTGAGGGTGTTGCTGCTGGTGAAGAAGCTAAGAAAATAAACAAAAGCGTATGAATTAGCGGCTTTTATGGTGGTGCTAAGCAAGGTTCTAGCTCAAATGCTGATGCTTACCGAACTAATACAGGGGGAATTACTATTGGGGCCGACATCAATTTAGGGGAAAATGAAGCTAATCTGATTGGAGTAGCTTATGGTAAGGCTCGTTCTAAATTTAAAATGTCTCAAACTAGAGGAGATAAGTTTAATGTTAATCATGATACGTTTTCGATTTATGGTCAGGGTGAAATTGTTAATAGATTATTACTTCAAGGAGCAGTTTCCCTTGTAAAAGGTAAAGTGGTTAATAAAAGTGTTAAGTTAGTCGATGATGGTATATATGAGACGGCTACCGGTAAGTTCAACACCAAAGGTTATAACATTAGAAGTCAATTAAGTTATAAATTTAACATCGATAAATTTGTATTAACACCTAGCGTAGGATTTAAATATGGTAGAATAGCTGATGGTGCATATGATGAAACTGGTAATGATGTGTTCAATTTATCAGTAACAAGTAAATCTAGAAAGATATTCAGTGGCATTGCGGGAATTAAGGCCTCAATGCCACAGGTGGTAGCTGGAAATATACATTTTGTGCCTTCCTTAAACTTTTCAGTTGAAAAGATATTACAAGATAAGGTAAAGCAAGCAAAAGTTAAATTACATTGGGCCGACCGGGAGTTTGAAAATGATACCAATAATCGTAAATTACCAAAATTAGGTTATAATATTGGCGGTAGTGTGCTTGTAAAACGTAATAACACTGAAATAGAGGCGAGCTATAATTGCCATCTGAAGAAAAAATACGTTGGGCATCAGGGCACATTAAAGTTAAAACTTCTATTCTAAACTATGTTTTGAGAGAGGGGGAGAAGTTAAAGTAACTCCCCTCCCTTTGCCTGTTCTTTAAAAGAAGAGATATGGCTCTAAGAGAGTTGTTTAACCAAGCTTTTATTAGCTGTAACAACTCCTCCTAATTCCTGATTTGAGTGAATGTCTAACTTTTTCCCTTTTTTATTAGTTTATACAAAGGTTACTTGTTTTTATTATTTTATCTGGGTTTAACAGGTAAATACCAACAGCACATATATTCATGCAATTTTGCCTTACTCCAAAAATAACAGAACATTTTAAGTCGATTTCATGATACGTGTAATTTGCGATGAAAAGATTAATAAAGTTTTGTTAAGAAATAAATATTGAATCAAAGTTATTTGTTAATATAAGTTTACATTATTTTATTGATTTATTAGTTAAAAAACATTAATATATAATACATTTATATTAACTATTTAATTTTTATGAGTAAAAAGGGCGAAAAATATATCGATCATAACGTACCTCAAGTTAAAGAAGGGTTTATACTAGAGGATGTTACGACACTTCCAGCTTCTATAATTGAAGAAAACGAAGAAGAGGACGCTTTGAGTTTTATAAAAGTTACAAAGCCTTTACTTCTTTCTAGTGCTCCCCCTACAAAAACAGAAGTTACTAATACTTTGAAAATACAACAGGATTTGCAAAAATTAGCAGTATCTCTTAAGAAGAGCGACCATACTGATGCTGTTAAAAAAGAGTTTTTAAAAAAAACACTTAGCTTCTTATCTAAAAAACCACTTGAGTACCTAAATAAAAAAGAATTACCCCAAGAAATTATTGAGCTGATATCAAAAAACAAAGATATCATAGAATATATTTTTGTTACAAAGGAACTCCCAACACAAGTTTTAAGCAAGATTAATACTTATTTATCAAAGAATTTTGATTATAGCTTTATGCTTTTTAAGGGTTCGCTAAAACCTAAAATCTCTTTGGAAGGAGAGGCAAAAATTGTTCTGACAGATTTTTATACCGATGCTACCGATAGCTCAAGGGTAATAGTAGTTGAAAACTTAGAGAAAGATTTGTTCAAATTGGCTAGCAATCCAATTATAAAATCTATAATAGAAATTAACCAAGGCCATGAGAAATTTTTATATAATCTTTCCCTAAAAGATTCTATAGGAATAGATATAAATATTAATGGTATGGCTATATCGGGACCAGATGTTATTTTAGTAGGTGATACTGAATCGTATGTAGAACCTTCTCCTAAACGTTCATTAAAATTACCATCTATAGTTTTACATGAAATGGTTCATGTTGCTATGGGAATATTATTTAATAACCGCCAGAATCCTTATTCTTTAAAAAGTCAGGAAAACTTTTTAGAAGATTACAAAGTTTATTTCTCAGTACGGTCAGCTTTGGGAGATACTTATGGTGCATTAAAAGTTATTGAAGAACAAGAATTAACATTAGAAAAACAAAAGTTAAAGCAAAATTTGGGCTTTTTGTTTTCTTACGAATCAGAACAACGTGATAAGGAAATTATTAGCCACTATTTTGAATACCTTGCCGATTCTATGTTAGATAATTCTTTTTTTGATACTACGGTTTGGCAGGAGGTCACAGATTTCATAAAGAAGTACGTAGCTCCTAAAGCAGATAAATATTTGTCTATAAGAGAGAAGATTCAATGCTTTATGGAAAATCCAGGGAGAGATACGCACGACCAAACTATCTTGAGTAATATCATAATGGGATACATAGATATTGATGGAATTGTGGAAAGCTCTGCTATTCAATCAATAGACGCACTAGGGGATACCTAAAATTAAGTAATAAGATTTTTAAATATATGGTGGGATCGAGAGGATTCGAACCTCCGACCTAGTGATTAGGAATCACTTGCTCTATCCTGCTGAGCTACGACCCCGTGGTCAATAAATCAAAATATCAAAATAGATAAGGTTATATCTTAAAAAAATTTTTATACAAGAAAATTAAAGGAAATGAATTTTGATGATAACCAGTCCAATTAACCTCTAAGCTCCAGCCAGTATTCCATAATCCGCTTTAGATGGTCATCATCAACTTCAACGTCATGGTCTTCAAAATCGTTTAAAGACATTACCATTTCTTTTAAATAAGCCAAATCATTTTCATTAGGGATTTCTTCTTCTGAATAAGTTTCTTCTAAATTTTTAGCTATTTCTTCAATATTATTCCAATTCATTACTGTTCCTAGATAATTAAATAGGTTGTTACTTAAATTACCTATTTAAACGTAACTGACCTTAAAGAGAACATTAGGTTATATTACCAATGGCAATATGCCAACAAAGTGAGGTTATTATGCAACAGCTATATGTATTTGTAATTGGAGGTAGTTCTGATTGCGAAATAAAAGAGGATTTTAGTACCCGGGATACATAACCCTTGCAACTGCTGAAGATTTTGCTAAAACTGTTCTATATATTAGCCTTAAGAGGACAAAAATGGATATCCAGAGGATTACCCAAGAACAAGCTAGAGAACTTATTAAGAAACTCTCACAAGAAATAAAAGAGTATAACATTGCTTACTACCAAGAAAATGCTCCTAAGATTTCAGATGCAGAATATGACCAGCTGTTTTTTACTCTTAAAAATTTAGAAGAAGAATTTCCTGAGTATTTAACAGATGATAGCCCAACTCAAAATGTTGGCAGCCACATTTTGGATAAATTTGAAAAGCACGAACATAAAACCCCAATGCTATCTTTAGCGAATGGTTTTGAGATTGATGATATTGCTGATTTTATTGACCGAACCAAAAGATTCTTACATACAGATGATTTTCCTGAAATATTTTGCGAACCCAAAATTGATGGGGTTTCTTTTTCTGCTACCTATATAAACGGTAAACTTACGACTGGTGCTACCAGAGGTGATGGATATATTGGAGAGGATATTACCGCTAATATTAAAACTATTAAAAATTTTCCCCATAAAATTACTAATGCTCCCGAATTTTTAGAAATCAGAGGAGAAATATTTATCGAGAAAGAAGATTTTATAAAGCTTAATCTACAGCAGGAATTGCAAGGAAAGCAGATTTTTGCTAATCCAAGAAATTCAGCTTCAGGTTCTCTGCGCCAGTTAGATTCAAACATAGCACTCTCAAGGCCGCTGAAATATTTTACTTATGGTATTGGCTATTCAAACATGAAATTTGCCGATACCCAAGAAAAACTACTATTAGTCTTGGCTAATTTTGGATTCCAAACAAATAAAATTGGCAAATTGGTAAATTCACTTGAGGAATTAAACACTTTTTATGAAAACCTTCTAGTAACAAGAAATACTCTTGCTTATGAAATTGACGGAGTGGTGTATAAGGTTAATAATTTTGAATTACAAGAGCGGTTAGGGTTTATTGCCCGCAGCCCCAGATTTGCTATAGCTCATAAATTTCCGGCTATAATTGCTGAAACAAAATTATGCGGTATTACTGTTCAGGTAGGTAGAACAGGAGTTCTAACGCCAGTTGCAGAATTAGAGCCTATAAAAATTGGCGGAGTTACTGTAGCCCGGGCCACTTTACATAATTTCGCTGAAATAAAACGGTTAGATATAAGAATCGGTGATACAGTTTTATTACATAGAGCTGGCGATGTTATACCTAAAGTAAATAAAGTAAATTTATCCAAACGTACCGGCTCAGAAAAAATAGTTTCCTTACCGACTAATTGCCCTTCTTGTAATTCTCTTCTCCATATTTTACCTGATGATGTGATAATTCGCTGTGATAATGGCCTTAGTTGCCCAATACAGCTAGTACGGTCAATTATTCATTTTGCAAGCAAAGATGCTCTCGATATTGATGGACTGGGGGCAAAACAGATAGAATTCCTCCAAGCTTTTGGGTTCATTAATAACCCAGTTGATATATTTTTTCTCGAAGCTAAAAACACCCAAAGTCTTGCAAAACTTGAAAATATGAGCGGTTGGGGAGCGAGATCAGTAGAGAATCTGTTTAATAGCATTAAAGAGGCTAAGCGTACGACTCTAGCCAGATTTATCTACTCGTTAGGTATAAAACAAATTGGCCAATCTAATGCTAAAATACTGGCAAAAGAATTTGGAAGTGTGAAAAATTTTATCAATTCTATGTTGCTGCTTGCAGAAGGGGATGAGAAGAAATATTTTCAGCTAAGAAGTTTAGAAGGTTTTGCTGATAAAACAGTTGCGGATATAAAAAACTTTTTCTCTTGTAAGCAGAATGTGGGTACTATTAATCAACTGGCTAACATCCTTATCATTGAGGATTATGAAAATAATACAATCCCTTCTTTTATTACAGGGCTGAACGTTATTTTTACCGGTACTTTAAATTCTATTTCCAGGAATGAAGCTAAAGCAAAAGCTGAAAAATTAGGGGCAAAAATTGTCAGCAGCGTTTCTGCTAATACCGATTTGGTGATTGCTGGGGAAAAAGCCGGAAGCAAATTAAAAAAAGCCGAGGAGCTTAGTATTAAAGTTATTTCCGAGAAGGAATGGTTAGAGATAATTAAGGGGGTAATATGACTAATGTAACCAAAACGAAATTGCATCAGGTGAGGTTGTTATTTCCAGAAAATCAAATTAATGGTTATATTATTTCTACCAAAGATGAGTATTTATCCGAATATCCTCCCGCTTATGCAAAAAGACTGGAATATTTAACTGGTTTTAGCGGATCAAATGGTCTAGCGGTTATTCTAGAAAATACTGTTTTATTTTTTACAGACGGTAGGTATTTAACACAATGCTCAAAAGAGCTAGATAGACATTCATTTCAAATTTTTGATCAAAAACAACTGATCGATTTTTCATGGCAAAATTGCGCAAGGCCGGGTGATATAATAGGTTATGATCCTGCAATTTTTACATGTAATGCGCTTCTACCTTTTAAAAAGCTTAATTTAAAGGCAGTTCAGGGAAACTTAATTGATAAAATATGGGAGGACAGGCCATCAAAGCCAAATTCTAAAATTTATAATTATGATGTTAGTTTTGCAGGGGAGGAAAGGGCAGAAAAAATTGCCAAATGCCGCAATTTTTTAGATACCCATGGGGGAGAAGCTTTAGTAATAACTAATCCAGAAATATTGTGCTGGTTGTTTAATATCAGAGCTGCAGATATAGAATTTTCACCTCTGTTGCTAGCTAATGCCTGTATTACGAAAGAAAATTCTTACTTATTTACGGATATTACTCGAATCCACGGCGATTTGAAGGAAATTACTATTATGTCTGAAAGTTCTTTCGTTCAAATAATCCAACAGCAACAGGGAAAAATATTATTTGATGATAGTTTATGTTCGAAATATATCTCGGATATAATAAAACAGAAAGAATATCAAAATGTAGTGAATCCATGTCTTTTATGGAAAGCATGCAAAAATTCCGTAGAAATTGATAAAATGGTAGCAGCCCACGTTCAAGACGGCATAGCTGTCGTCGAATTTTTATCTTTTTTGGCAAATAACGATTTAAGTAATTACTCCGAATATGATCTTGGTTTTAAACTTAAGAAATTTCGAAGTAAAGGTTATAATTATGTAACTGATAGTTTTCCGGCAATTATAGGGTTTAAGGAAAATGGAGCTATTATTCATTATAGAGCCAGTCAAAATTCTGCAAAGAAAATTGCGGGTGACGGTTTACTATTAATTGACTCTGGAGGGCAATATCTCGGAGCAACAACAGATATCACTAGGGTAGCGGTTATTGGTAGATCTGAGCAGAAACATCGGGAATATTATACTAAAATATTAAAAGGTCACTTAAACCTTGCCATGATAAAATTTCCAAAAGAATCGGTAACAGGTGCGAATCTTGATATTCTGGCCAGGCAATTTTTATGGCAAGATGGAGATGATTATCCACATGGTACCGGTCATGGAGTTGGTAGTTTTTTAAGTGTTCACGAAGGACCACAAAATGTCAGTTTAAATAGCTATGGTACAAAGTTAGTAGCTGGAATGGTTATCTCGAATGAACCAGGTTTTTATCAGCCAGGTGAATTTGGGATTAGAATAGAAAATATGATGTATGTTAAGGAAACGACCAATTCCGACTTTCTGGAATTTGGGATGTTAACTTTAGTTCCTTACGAGAAAAGTCTTATAGATAAGGATTTGCTTACTAAAAATGAATTAAATTATCTAGTTAATTATTACAAATTAATAGAGGGCAAAATCATGCCACATTTATCAGAACAGGGAAAAAAATGGCTTCAAATCCAATTGCAATTGGTTCTCTGAAATTTAATTCTTAAACTATAGCTACCGGTGATTTAACCTGCAGCTATAGCTTAAGTACTTAATTTTTAGCTTTCACCAGCAACTTCAAGTGTAGGTTCTTCTGGCTCTAGATAACTAAGTATAGTCCCGGTAATATCAAAACTGTCAGTAGATGTAGATTCTTGATCTGCAATCTTTTGTAGGCTAGATATGGTTTCTAGCTCTTTATCAATTCTTTTCTGAGACCAGTGCTTGAAGATCACTCGTTGAGAACTGTACTCAGTTAAGATTTTGCTGCCTAAAACCTCATAAGCAGAATCAAAATCATGAATTTCTTGTTTTAGATAATCTTTTACCCAATTGTTCAGTTTTTCTGATAATACTAATACAGACTTGGAAGCTTTTCCAGTTAATATCTGCTCAGCTAAATCTTGAAAAAGATGTGAAATAATTTCACAGCTCCATTGATCTTTATAATAAGAGTAAAAAAGTTTGTGCTTTTGCGAAACTGGTTCAAATTCCTTTAATATCTGAGCCAGAGAAGATGATTCCTCTAATGATAATATATCACCATAATAATAAGGATTACTGCTGTTTCTGAAGATAAAGATTAATAGTTTGTGGGTTAATTCATGTATTATTGTTGTAGCTACTTGCATATTATTTTGCTGTTCCATCGAACATATTACTACATCATGCAGCCTAGCATATCCCCACCATGGACTGTCAAGTTTCGGAGAAAATACATCATTTTGTATTAAAAATTTCCCCGATAAATCAGCTGTTTCCAATATTGTTTTCATTAAACCACTTGTATCTTTTTGGACTAATGAATCTAAGGTTAAAGCAATATCATCTAAACGACCTTCAATATTTTTTGAATACACTATTTTATCAAATAATTTTTTAACTACAGGATCAATATCTTTTGAAATCACTAATTTTAAACTTGGGTCAAAAAATTTGTCTTTTCCACCTAATTGATTGATAATTTGATTATATAGTTCATCGGATACAGCTTCTGCTTTATGTAATTCAAAGATTTTAACTTTGTTAACGTATTTGTGATTTTCTGGAGAAATTCCTGAAAAGTACGAAGGTTGTAATGTTAATAAATCTTTTAGGAGCGTACCATAATAATCTTCGTCATAAGAGTTAGAATTATGAAATATTTCTATTAAAAATGTACGTTGGATATCTGGATGCTTATTGCTTGTAAATGGAGTCATAAATGGTAACAAGTCTATTGCTGACAGATCTTTTGAATTAAATATTTTAGTAATAAATTTTTGTTTGAAGGAGGTTTCTGTGAGGGAAAATAACTCTCTAAACTCTTCTGAAGTTAGACCTTCCCTAATTTTTTCTAGAAGCCATGTTTGCGCTTTCACCTCTAAATGATTATGGATATTTTCTGAATCAGAAAGGTTAAAAGTTTGTAGAAATATTATTTTGGATATGTCCTTCATTGATTTCAATTTGTTAAACAGCTCTAGCTGATTTATTGGATTCATACTATTAATAAACTTGTTAATTCCTAATATAACAGGTTTAAATGACGAAGATTCCTGAAGTTTTAGATCAAAGGAGTATACGAGAAACATTAGTTGTTCAATATTAGTAAAGCTTGGTAATAGCTTACTAATTTGAATCCAGATTTCATTAATTTCATCGTTATGTGGAGATGCAATCATTAATCTCATTGTCCCTTCCATGAAATCTATTTTACTAGATTCATTTTTGTGAGATAAGATTTTTTCTATTGTTATACCAGTAATTTCTGGGTCTAATGCTGTTTCAATAAGTTGTTTGACAAATAATTTTTGTACTTCCTTATTTTCAATTTTAGATAAAGAGTTAGCAACCTTTAAATAGATTTGTTTTTGTAATGTGTTTTCATACTCCTTCCAACTTGTTAAATCTTTTACTTCACTAATAAATTTACGCAACATTTCGTTGTCCATTGTACCAATCAGATCTGTTAATTTTAGGAGTAATGGCGGTAATCCTAGATGCGCATAATCATCGTTTTTTAGGTCAAATAGATTCCTTAGGAGTAAGTTTTTCATTTCACTGTCTACTTTTTCGCTGCTGAATACCTCAATAACTTCCGGTAATAATGCTATTAATAACTCATAATTTTCTTTAGAAAAAGCTGTGAAATGTCCAAGTCCTAAACCCTTTGGATCGAATAACTCTGCGATAAATGTTTCTTGTACTTCTGAGGAGACTTTTGGCAGAAGTTTAACATAAAAATTTACCAAAACATCAAATACATCCTTTTGCAACTCTTTTTCAGAGTGCCAAAGTGCAAATATTTCTTTTATTGATGTTATTTGCTCTTTTTCATCATGTATATCAGACAAGTTAAAGTATGGTGCTATCTCTTCTTTGAGGCCTGCTAATATTAATGTCTTTATTATATCCTTATTAATATGTTTATGATCATCAATTGCATAGTAGGATAGCTCTATAAAAAAATCGTTCTTTGTTAGCAAGAGCAGTTTTTTGAATTGATCATCAGTGACTAACTTTTTCTCAAGGTCTAGCTTTATTTTTTTTGCTGCTTTCATAGACGAAGCCAGAATATTAAAATTTGGGTCATATTCTTTAGGTGAAGTAATAAAATAATTGTTGCTTTCTAGATATTGGAGCACAGACGGATTCATGTCCGGTAAAAGTTCACAAACTTCTGTTAATAGCCCTTCTGCTGCGATTTTAGCTCCGGTTTCTGTATTTGGGAGATCAAATGCTTCTCTTATAAATATTTTTTGAACAGATGGATCCATTTCTTGTAAAAATTCGTTTATCTCGTGCGATAATTTTTTCAATAAATTCGATGCTTCTTTAACATTTTTTAGTTCAAATATTTTTTCAATTACTCTTGCTTGAGAATAAGCGTTTAGCGGAGTTAAATATTCTTTGATATTGATGTTTTTAAAGAATTCAAAAACCATTTTAGGTTCTGTATATCTATGCCATGTTAAACTGTAAGTTTGTTGATCTTCATCCTTTAAGCTGCTTAAATGCGCCATGAATTCAGTAGCTTTCTTAGCCCAAGCTGGAGAATTTGGCATTGACAAATTATAAATAATTTCAGTCATTTGTACGGTGTTGAATTTACTAGCAGCCGCGCCTATAAAAATCTGCTCAAATAAATATTCCCTTGCATTTTCTGATAACTTATATTTAAAAGTGCTTACCTCTTCTAGGGCTTTTGATAATTGCTCATGGTTTAAGCCAAGTAATGCATCATAAAATGAACTAATAATCATACCGGTATTTTGCAAGGATGTCCCAAGTTTAGTAAATCTGATAATTAGCTCATCACTTAGCGTATGATCTTTTAGTATATCTATACATGTTTTTAGATCTTCCCAGTTGTCGTGATCTATTGCAGCATGGCTATCTGTTATAGAATCCTCTAATTTTTGTAAGTGACTAATAAAAGGTAATTCTTGTGAAGGATGGTACTCTAGGTTGGTTTTTTTGCTCATGTTTTTACCCTCAAATTAAATTGAGTAATTATTAACATAAATTAACTTAATTTACAAGAATAAAATTTAATAAATTTTAACTATATTATATTTATCAAAAATAAAAATTAATTAGATTAAGTGATATAAAGAAGGGGTTTTGAAAAAATTTAAGCAGGAAAAAGCGTATAAATATAAACTTCAAACTGCTTTCTGGTTGACAATCTAAATACCTCATAATATAGTTTTTATATATCTCTAGCTCTAAGAAGTAACCTTGCAGGTTAGTTGTTTAAGATAAGTAACAGGCTTGCTGGTAACTTAAGGTAAACCAGAAATTATTAAAATAAGAGGTTATATCCCACCAGATAAATTATTTAAGCTTTCAATTTTAGATTTGCGAATTTGGGTTCGTCTTGGCTGCAGCGACCAGGAGAAATTTAATCCTCAACTCCTTAGTTTGAATGTCGAATTATATTTTAAAGCCCTGCCAGAAGGTGCAACAAGCGATAAATTAGAAGATACTGTTTGTTACTCTGACCTTGTCCAAAACGTAAAATCTTTTTGCCGAAATAGGCAATTCAATTTAATTGAACATTTAACGGCAGAAATTTATCAGGTTGTAAAGGATTCTTTAAAACAACATAGGTCTCTTGTTACCTTTATCGGCGTTACTGGTCATAAAATGTCGCCACCTGTGCCTGATATTTACGGAGGTGTTACTTTTACTTATTGTGATGACTTAAGTTCTACAAAGGAGTAAGCATGGTATATATAAGCCTGGGCTCCAATTTGGGGAATCGTATAAATAATTTAAGAACAGCATCTGCCTTTCTAATACAACGCTGTTTGCATAACACTACTTGTTCTATAGTGCTAGAAACAGAAGCTATTTTACCGGAAAATGCGCCAATTGAGTGGAACAAACCGTTTTTAAATATGATAGTTTCGGGAGAAACAGAGTTATCACCTAGTGAATTGCTTGCAGCTTTAAAATCCATTGAAACTGAAATGGGAAGGCCTGAATTTTACGAGTTATGGTCACCTCGGATTATTGATTTGGATATTCTTCTTTGGGATAAACTAGAAATTAACTCTTCTGACCTCAAAATTCCCCATCCTGAGTTAGCTAATCGGCCTTTCTTGCATCATCTTCTTGCTCTTATGGGGTTAAAAGCCTGGCAAAATGTTGGATTTTCTCCTTCATTTAAGAAAAGCTTGGTATTATCGCCTCAATTAGTAGGTGTGGTAAATGTTACGCATGATTCCTTTTCGGATGGAGGTAATTTTAGCCAAACTGATAAAGCGATTCAGCAAGTGCTAAAACTAGCCGCTGATGGAGCTAGTACCATTGAAATTGGGGCGCAATCTACGAGACCAGGAGCAGTTATAGCTGGCCCTGATCAGGAGTATAATAAATTAAAACCGGTTCTCGATAATATTATACAATTTATGCAAGATCGGACACTAACTATTAGTATTGATACGTTTTGGCCTTCAGTAATAAGTAAACTCCTCGAAAATTATCCTGTGGCGTGGATTAATGATGTAAAAGGTGAACTTGATGATGATACATTAAAATTAATAGCCGCCAAAAATTGTAAAATATGCTTAATGCACTCTCTTACCATACCGCCAACTAAGGAAATGATTATTCCCCTCGAAAAAAAACCTGTAGATGTTATTGTAGAGTGGGGAAAAGTTAATATTGATCGATTGCTTACACTCGGGTTTTCTCTTGATCAGATTATTCTAGATCCTGGTATCGGTTTTGGTAAATCCACTTATCAAAATATCGAAATTCTGCAAAAGGTAGTTGAGCTTCAAAAATTTGGAGTAAAAATAATGATAGGTCATTCTAGAAAATCCTATCTTAGTGCCTTTACTTGTCGAACTGCGGCTCAAAGAGATATAGAAACTATAGCTGTTTCTTGTTTTTTAGCAGAAAAAGTTGATTTTTTGCGAGTGCATAATGTAGAAGACCATATGAATTTTTTAACTGTTTATAAAAATTTTACTCAAACGATATAATGTTCAAATTAAGAAAAGCCATAGGTATTATGGCAGCGACAAATGAAGGAGTGATTGCCAAGGGAAATGTATTACCTTGGAATTATCCGGAAGAGCTTGACCATTTTAGGTCAACTACTGATGGACATAATATCATTATGGGGCGCAAAACCTACGAAGCAATGCCTCAAGGAATTTTTTCTAGCAGAAAAGCTATTATTTTTTCTAAAAACCCCAAGGAGCTTGATGCTAAGCCTGGAATATTTGTTAAATCCTTGGAAGAATATTTTGATGTTATTCAGGGTCTAGGTGAGGATGAAAAAATATTTATGATAGGAGGTGCGGAGATTGCTAATTTATTTTTAAAGCATAAACTGATATCATCTTTTATCTTAACAAGAATCCACCGTTTATATGAAGGTGATACTTACCTTGATTTAAAATATTTTAAAGGATGGAAGGAAACTACTTTAAACTCCAATCCAAATTATACTATTCTACAACTAACAAATATATGAGGAAATTTTATGAAATTTTGTATAACTCTTAATAATTTACTTGAAGAATTACATTTATTAAAACATCCTGTTTACCAATCATGGAATGAAGGAACATTGACGCTTGATACGTTAAAAATTTACGCAAAGGAATATTATCACCACGTTGCTGCTTTTCCCCGTTATATTAGTCAAATCCATTCTTTTTGTCCTGATATTTCAGATAGGCAGGTTTTACTGGAAAATTTGATAGATGAAGAAAAAGGAGAAAATAATCATCCTGAATTATGGTTACGTTTTGCCGAAGGTCTTGGGGTTTCAAGGAAAGAAGTCAAACAGCTTCCTGAATTATCTACAACAAAAGAGCTTGTTGATGGTTATTTTGAGTTGGTTAAAACTGATTATGCTACAGGTCTTGGTGCTTTATATGCTTATGAGAGGCAAACACCGGAAGTTTCGAAATCTAAAATTGACGGCTTGGAAAAACATTATTCTATTCGTGACAAAAAAACTTTAGAGTTTTTTACCATTCACCAGAAAGCAGATGAATGGCATACGGAAGAGCTAACCTGCCTTATCGATCGCTTAAGCGAAAGCCAGCAGGAAAAAGTTGCTCACGGAGCGATGAAGGGAGCGAGGTTATTATGGTCTTTTCTTGATGGGATAGCTGAATGTCATGCACATTGAAGCTATAAAAACTCATAAAATTGATATAAGTGACTCTCTGGCAGCGATTTTAGATGGATATATAAAATCCGTATGTGATGAAGATATAATAATTATCACTTCAAAAATTATTAGCATACTGCAAGGACGTTTGGTTTCCAAAGAGACGATAGATAAGCGTTTGCTTGTTCAGCAAGAGGCTGATTTAATATTGAAAACGGAGAGAAATCCTTACGATCTATATTTAACTATTAGAGGAGGGATACTTATCCCTTCTGCCGGTATAGACGAGTCGAATGTTGATGGATATTATGTTTTATATCCTGAGGATATCCAGGGAACAGCTGCCTGGATTTGGAAATACATAAAAGAACAACATAATATACAAAAACTTGGTGTTTTAATTACTGATAGCCATACCACCATAATGAGGCGTGGTGTAACCGGTATTGCGCTTGGATGGTGTGGGTTTGAGCCTCTTTATTCTTATATAAATAAACCTGATTTATGCGGGCAACCGCTCCGAGTTACCCAAGTTAATATTCTTGATTCTTTGGCTACTTCTGCAGTTTTCGTTATGGGAGAAGGTAATGAACAGACCCCTTTAGCTATTATTAAAGACGCCCCAAAAATTTCTTTCCTTAATAGAACTCCAACTTTAGAAGAAGAACAGAAAGTAGTAATACCTATGGAAGAGGACCTTTATGCTCCACTTTTGCGCAGCACCCGTTGGATAAGAAATGCAAAGGAAAAATAATTTCGCAATTAGTCATTTTGTGCTTGATATTTCTTACCTATTTTGTATTTTACTATTTATACATTTAGCAACTAATACAGAAAAACAATAACAATCCGGATAACTTTTGTAGTTTTAGATTGTGTTTGTGAGTTATTAAGGTGTATAATGAGCGGGTGTAGCTCAGGGGTAGAGCGCTACCTTGCCAAGGTCGAAGTCGAGGGTTCGAATCCCTTCACCCGCTCCACTGGCTCTTTATTATTTGTTAAAACTTTAAGAGGTTTTTATCGTGTCAAAGTATAATCTTCCTGCAGTTTTTGCTCTTATCATTTATCCAATTTTTATTATTACACTTGTTGTAAATTATACACTTGATTATCAAGTAGGGTGGTTTGAAGGGTTGCTGTTTCTTGGGGGGTACTATATATGTAACATTACTGTTGGTGTTGGTTTGCATAGATTATGGTCGCATGATTCCTACAAAATAAATAAATACGTAGAATTTGTTCTGATTCTCTTGTCAGCTGGTACATTACAAGGGCCAGCGCTATCTTGGGCTTCTAATCATTTTAAACACCATACCTATACCGACACTGATCTTGATCCTCATTCTCCTCTTAAATATAAAAGTAAAGTAAGAGGTTTTTGGTGGTCACACATGGGCTGGATGCTTGAAGGAGAAGGAAGTTATAAGTCAATCGATAAGCTCACTATGGTAAAGCTAGGCAGAAATAAATTACTCAGATGGCAGTTAAAATATTATTGGATGATTGCCGTATTTATGAATACGGCAGTGCCTGCTCTTATCGGGTTCGCCTGTGGTCATACTGTTTTAGCAGCGTATGCAGGTTTCATATTTATTGGGCTTGGGCGTGCTGTGCAACAGCAAGTAACATTTTTCGTTAATTCCCTTTGTCATTTTGCTGGGACACAAAAATATGTTCAAGGCACTTCAGGTGACATATGGTGGCTTGCCCTGCTTTTACTAGGAGAAAATTGGCACAACTACCATCATGCTTTCCCTTCGGATTACAGAAATGGGGCTAAATGGTATCAATTTGATGTACACAAATGGATAATATATTTGATGAGCGTATTTGGTCTTGCTTGGGATTTAAAAAGGACTGCAAAAGTTAGAGTTGAAGCAAAAGCTTCCCAAACTATGCAGCAGTATATAAATTTACGAAAAGAACAACTTGAGTCAATGAATGCTAAAATAACTGAACTTGCTTTAAGTATTCAAAACAGGCTTAGCGAAATAGAAAAAAGTAATTTAGGAAAGAAGTTTGTTAATTCTTTGGTTAAAATACAGGATAATTTGACTAACATCGCTCAGCAATTAAATCAGCAGTTAAAGAATTTTGAAAACCCTTCAGAGAATATCGTAAATATTATAAGTAAGGAAGTAAAGAAAATCGAAGCTTCATGGCAGAGGCTTTATAGCGAGCTTGAAATAAAAAAAAGCTAGTATACTATAAAGAACCATTTTAAAGGTTCTAGGAATGAGGGGATGACTTTTAGTTATCTCCTCATTCTACATTAAAAAGCCCATATTATGTCCAAAAGTGAATTCGTAAATTACGTAATTGATCTGCTTTCGCCCTATGGTTATATAAGGGTACGACCCATGTTCGGTGGACATTCTGTTTATAGAGATGGCGTAATTGTTGCAATAATTGTAGGTGAGGAATTGTATTTTAAAGTTAATGAACAATCTGTTTGTGACTACAGAAATAGGGGATCAAAGCCTTTTACTTATAAAGCTAGGGATAAGGTAATTAATATATCATATTGGCAAGTACCTTTAGATATTATGGAAGATAAAGAGTTGTTTGGTAATTGGTTAGATGTAGCTTATCAAATTTCCCTTAATACTAAAAATAAGAAGAAGTAGCTTATACATATTTATACATATAAAGTTATTCTATAGTACCTTACGGTACAAAAATTCCATATGTTAACAATCAAACTCTGTATAAGAATTTATATAAGAGATATGTAAAATACAGAATATACCTAGGATATTGTATATTTAAAAACTAAATTGGTTTAATAGAAAGCAAGAACTTGTTATTATATATATTAGCTTACTAGATTAATGAAAGAACCAAATTGTTAATAGCCAAATCCTCGGAAGTGTTATAATACGCTTCGTTTTTGCTTTTTTATAAAAGCTTATTGTTGCTAATTGCTTAGCCGTGCTTAGATTAAATGAAAGAAATTGTAGACTTTTAGCAATAAAATGTTTAAATTGCAGTAACCTTTGTAAACCAATAATAAATAAAGCATGACCTCTAATATTAGAAACGTAGCAATCATTGCTCACGTCGATCACGGCAAAACTACGCTTATAGATACGATGCTCAGGCAAAGTGGTCTATTTCGTGATAACCAGGAAGTAGCAGAAAGAGCGATGGATTCAAACGATTTGGAAAGGGAACGGGGGATAACCATTTTAGCTAAATGTACGTCCGTTAATTGGAACGATACAAAAATTAATATTGTAGATACACCAGGTCATGCGGATTTTGGCGGTGAAGTTGAGCGGATTTTATCTATGGTAGATGGAGTAGTATTACTTGTTGATGCGGCAGAAGGTCCTATGCCGCAAACAAAATTTGTTCTTGGAAAAGCCCTAAAGATCGGGTTAAAACCTATTGTTGTAATCAATAAAATTGACCGTAGCGATGCAAGGGAAACTGAAGTTTTAGACGAAGTATTTGAGTTGTTTATGTCCCTAGATGCAACTAATGAGCAGCTGGATTTTCCTATTATTTATGCTTCTGGCAGAAATGGTTGGGCAGTTCGTGACCTAGCTGGGGTACGCCAGGATGTGTCTGATTTATTTAATACTATAATAGAACACGTTAGACCTCCGGAGTCAGAACCTGATGCTCCTTTTTCAATGATTGTCACAACTAGGGAATATGATTCTTATTTAGGAAGGATTCTAACAGGTAGAATCAAAACCGGTACTGCAAAGATTAATACTCCTATCAAGGTTATGAGTATGGATGGCAAAGTAATCGAGAATGGCAGAATAACTAAAATGCTAAGTTTTAAGGGATTAGATAGGATACCTATCCAGACAGCGATTGCCGGCGATGTTATTGCAATTGCTGGCCTTGAGAGTGCAAGTGTCGCAGACACGATTTGTTCTCCGGAAGTGGAGCTTCCTTTAGAAGCCCAGCCTATAGATCCGCCAACTCTTTCCATGATATTTTCCATTAATGATTCTCCTTTAGCTGGGAGGGAAGGTGATAAATTAACTTCTAGAGTTTTAAGGGCAAGATTAATGAGAGAGGCAGAGGGGAACGTAGCTATTACTATCTCAGAAACTGCTCAAACTGATTCTTTTGAAGTAGCTGGTCGTGGGGAGCTGCAGATGGGTGTACTGATTGAAACTATGAGAAGAGAAGGATTTGAACTTTCAATTAGCAGGCCAGCTGTATTATATAAAACTGATGAAGTTACAGGCGAAAGGCTAGAACCTATGGAAGAAGTACAGATTGATGTAGATTCTGAATATGTAGGTTCTGTAGTTGAATCAATGAATCTGCGCAAGGGGCAAATGGTTGACATGCGTTCTACTGGTGCGGGTAAAACACGTTTATTATTTATTGCTCCATCAAGGGGATTAATAGGTTATCATGGTCCATTTTTAACAGAAACTAGAGGAACGGGGATTATGAGCAGAATATATCATTCCTATGCTCCTTATTGTGGTAAAATTGAAGGAAGAAGAAATGGGGTTTTGATATCAACTGAAGATGGCGAAGCAGTTGCGTATGGTTTGTGGCAACTTGAAGATAGAGGTCAGATGTTTATTACTCCTGGAATCTCAGTATATAAAGGTATGATCATTGGTGAACACACACGTGACAATGATTTAGAGGTTAATCCGCTTCGGTCAAAACAACTAACTAATATGAGAACCACTAGCAAAGATGAAGCTGTACGCTTAACTCCACCACGTTTAATGGCATTGGAACAGGCCATTGCTTATATTCAAGATGACGAACGAGTTGAAGTTACCCCAAAATCAATAAGGTTGCGCAAGATGTATCTTGATCCTAATCAAAGGAAAAGAATGGTAAAAAAAGGTTAATTTTGTAATTAGTTATTGATATATATAATAAATCTTGTAGAGGTTGAGGCTTCGATTTTTAAATGAGTAGGTAATAGGAAATTATGCCAGGTTCAGAGTCAGAACAAAATGTCCCATATATAAAGGGGCAAATATCCTTGCCAGAAGTGACGGTAAAAGCAGTATTGGTAGGTGTAATCCTAGCGGCAATATTTACAATGTCTAGTCTTTATATAGGCTTGAAATTTGCTCGCACTGTGGCTGCTTCTATTCCTGCTGCATTATTATCCTTGATGATATTTAAGGCATTCAAAAAAACTAACATACTCGAAAATGTTGTCGTTCAAACTATTGCTTCCGCAGGTGAGGGTGTTGCATCGATGGCGGCGTTTTGCATTACGGCAATTTTATTATCGGGTTATTGGCAAGAGTTTAAGTATTTAGATACAATGCTGATATTAGGCCTCGGCGGTATACTTGGAGTTTTTATGTCTATACCACTGCGCAATATTATGATTGTTAAGGAAAAAATGCCATATCCGGAAGGGATAGCAGTAGCAGAAGTTCTTATTTCCGGTGAAAGTAAAGGGTATGCAACAAAATTGTTGCTTAAAGGCTCTTTCATATCGGCGTTAATTACTTTAGCCCAAACTGGATTTAAGATAGGTTCTGATTTTGTGATGTATGGAATCAAAACATTTGGTTCTGTTTTTGGGGTAAGTGTTGTTCTTTCTCCTTTATCGTTAGGAGCAGGTTATATTATAGGGTTGGGTAGTAGCTTGATAATGCTAATTGGAGCCTTGTTAGCTAATTTTGTAGTTTTACCGTATTTAGGCCTAACATATAGCGGCGAAATCGCTTCTATGGAGCCTGTGCCGTTATTAATAGCCCTGCAGAAGCAATATCTTAGATATGTAGCCGTAGGGGTGATGATGATAGGGTCTTTGTGGTCATTAGTAGCAATATTTCCGACGATCAAAAAGGCTGTTACGCTAGGTATTGTAGGCTCAACTCATATGGCTTCATCAGCGCATCTTAGAACAGATAGAGATATACCTGTTTTTTGGGTTGTTACTGGTATATTTTTGGTATCGATTCTAATCGGTATGTTTTTTTATTGTACTTTATCCAGTACTAGTTTTAGTTTTGGTTATAAACTTATTGTTTCTAGTCTTGCTACTTTAGCGGTTATTATAATTGGCTTTGTTATGTCCTCCGTTGCATCCCAGCTTGTGGGAATTTTAGGGACGACTTCATTACCAGCATCGGGGTTATGCCTAGCGACTATTATATTATTTGTTTCTGTTATATCACCAGTTTTAGCTACGGAAGGTAGTAGCCATATAATGGATATAACTATTATTGGTATGACTCTAGTTTTTACTTCTGTTGTTGGGTCTGCGCTAGTCCTGAGTGGAGATAATATGCAGGACTTAAAAACCGGCTATTTAATAGGGGCAACTCCTTGGAAACAACAGCTAGTATTACTTATAGGCGTTTTAGTAGCAGTTGTTACTACACCGTTTGTCCTCCAAACGATGTTTGAGGCTTATGGCATCGGTGACATGATGCCCCGTCCTGATATGAATCCCGCCAAAGCTCTTTCTGCTCCGCAAGCTATGCTTATTGCATCCGTAACTAAGGGGCTACTTGTAGGTCAGCTTCCTTGGCCTATGGTCAATTCCGGAATTATTATAGGTATAATAATAATTATTATTGATTTAATTCTTTCTAAGTCCTTTGCTAATTTAAGATTACCTATCATGACTTTTGCAGCTGGGTTTTATTTGCCTATGGGTATTTCGGTAGCGTTCTTTTTTGGCGGCTTACTTCGTTATTGTGTGTCTAAAAGTAAAAATTCTAAGAATCTACAGGAAAATGGGGTGATGATAGCCTCGGGATTTATTGCAGGGGAAGCTATCATGGGAGCGTTACTTAGTATACCTTTTGCTTTGTACAAAGATGCAAATATCCTAGCACTTCCTGTTGGTTTAAGCAGTTTTACTCAAGACGTAATAGGTATTATTATTTTTGTCATTTCTGCATGGTTATTTTGGAAAATTACCAAATCTGACAAAAATGTGGTATTATCGTAGGGAAGGGTATTTCTTTAATCTTTTTTTATAAGTTGTGGTTATATGTTTATTCAAACTGAGGAAACTCCAAATCCTAACGCCTTGAAATTTCTGCCAGGGCTTGATATTAGCCCTAAAAGTCCGGTGTTTTTTAATAACTTTGATGAAGCTAGAGCTAAAAGCCCTCTCGCTGCCAAATTATATGACATTGGTAATATAGAGGCGGTTTTTTTGGGAGCAGATTTTATTACTGTCACTAAAACCCCTGAAATTGAATGGAAACTGTTAAAACCAGAAATATTAATGGTTATTATGGATCATTTAGTTTCAGGTTTGCCTATTTTTAACAATAATGAAAATACATCCACTCAAATTAATACTGATGGGCTTTCAGAAATCGAAAAACAAATTATTGAAATTATAGAAACCAGAGTTCGTCCTTCTGTAGCTATGGATGGTGGTGATATAATATATAAGGGCTTTAAAGAAGGAATAGTTTATCTTCAATTACACGGTGCGTGTTCTGGCTGTCCTAGTTCTACTGTTACTCTTAAGAACGGTATTGAGTCGATGCTCCAGCATTACGTCCCAGAAGTCCAAGCTGTAGAGGCGATAGAGGAATAAACTTTTAAGAATAAAACTCGTAAGGCATTCCAAGGTTCACACTTAGTAAAAATATTCAAGTGATTTAGGAGTTTAATTTTCCAAGCCCATTGAAAAAATAATTTCTGCTGCTTTGGTAGAAGGAGACTGCTTGTTATCAAGGCCAATAATTTTTAGGATTTTTTTAGTATCTACTGTTTGTGAATTTGCTTTGTTCGGATCAGATATTAGGGCATTCAAGGCGTTCGCAATATTTGTAGCTGTAAAATCTGATTGTATAAATTCTGGAATTACTTCCTTATTGGAAATGATATTTATAATGTTAACATACTTAATTTTTATACAAGCTTTGATAACTAGATAAGTTAAATAATTTAATTTATAGCCAACTACCATGGGTGTACCAGATGCAGCAATTTCAATGGTATTAGTACCGGATTTAGCCAGAGCTAAATCGCTTACTGCAAAACTCTTAAGTTTTTCCGTGCTAAATATAAAATCAAATTTTGCACCTACCAAATATTTGTTAATAAGATTTACATGTAATTCATTAGGTTGGATAAATATTGCAGTTAATCTAGTTGTTGAAGATAAAATATCTAATGCTTCTCTAATTATCGGTATATGCCTTGATATTTCAGATTTTCTACTACCAGGAGTAATTGCTATTATTTTTTGGTTATCGGGAATGTTAAAATCGTGTCTTAAATCCTTAGATTTATCATAAAAATCTTGTTCTAGAGCGGGATAACCGATAAATTTAGAGCTTAACCCATATTCGGTAAAATAAGGTGGTTCAAAGGGAAGTAATGTTAGTAGTTTATCGTAAACTTTAGAATATTTTTTTGCCCTTCCTTCTTTATATGCCCAAACAGATGGGGCAACAACATGTACTAATTTTATTTCCGGTGCAAGCTTTCTAACTTTAGCAGCTACTCTGAAAGTAAAACCGGGAGAATCAATTGTTACCAGGATTTTAGTGCCGCTATTTACGATATCATTTACAGTCTCGTTAATGAGTTTGTTGATGTGGAAAATATGTGGTAATACCTCAAAAAAACCCATTAAATTTATCTGTTCAAAGTCAAAAAGCGATTTAATTCCGGCTAATTTCATTTGCGGTCCGCCAATGCCGTAAAAAGAAATATTTTTACCCCTATCAGAATTAATTTTTTTGATCGATTTAATTATTTGGGCACCAATAAAATCGCCAGAATTTTCTCCAGCTATAAAATAAAATTTCATATATTATCAGTTTTTATCTTTTTTAGAATTACATAAACTGTAATTTAGATCCAGTATTTCCGATTCTATACCAAGGCAATGTAAAACACTATGGAATATGTAGTCATGCGAAATTATTTGCCCCTTATGGCTATCTACTGCATTTACCAATTCGGGGTAGTTTTTTTTGAAACTGTCAGAAAACCATACCATAAAAGGTATTTCTTTTTGCTCCGGGGCAAACTCAGAACCATGACCTAATCTTCCGTTTTCTCCAAGTGATTCCCCATGATCGGAAGCAAAAATTAAAAAGGCATTTTTGTTTTTTAATAGATCGATTAAATTAGCTAAAAAAAAATCAGTGTACAGAATTGAATTGTCGTAACTATTGATTAATTCTTCTTTAGTACAACTTGCTTGGTCTATTTTAGCATTTTTTTTTTGCGTTGGATTAAATTTAGTAAATTCTTCAGGGTATCTTGAAGCATAATTCCAGTGACTGCCGGAGAGTTGAACGGTAATAAATTGCCTGCCTTGTTTTTCGAGAAGTTTTTCAATATATGGTAGCATCAAACCGTCATGTGAATTCATACTGTACAGTAATGATCCACCAGGAATTATAGAAAATTTTACCTCGTCGTATAAAGTGCTGGTGCTTTCATAGTACCCACTTATAGATTGGGTGCTTATCCAAGTAGTGTCGTAGCCAAGAGCTGTTAAAACTGAAAGAAAGCCTGTTTCTGATTTTACTTTATCGATATTTTGCTCATTATGCCTGGAGAATAGGCATGCTATGGAAAGATGAGTCGTGTTATCACACGAGCGTCCTTCAAAGGAATATAAATTATTTATTTTTTTTAGGTTTGGGGTAGTGTCTCTTTCATACCCATTAATACCAAAATTGCTATACCTTGCAGATTCTCCTATTACCAAAACCCCAACTATATCTTCTTTATTATTTATAATTTGAAAGCTGAATTCCTTGCTAATGTCCTGACGTACATGATCTTTATTGCCAAAAAAGTAAACATAACTATTGTGAAGGTATTGTAGGGGAAAATAGCTTTTTAAAATTTTAAACTGAGGAGAAATAATATTATTAATCGCTACAAATAAACATAATGCTGTTAACATTCTTGAAAAAAAAGATTTAGTAGTTTGTGGGTTAAAATGCTTTATTCCAAATATACAAATTGATAAACTGAATATTATCCATATAATGACTCTGGTGCTAATTAACTCCGATATTTCAGAGATTTCGGTGCCATAAATAGCGGGCATCATTTTTTCTGTCGGTGCTACTCCAAGATAAAATAGGTAGTAACTGGCGATTGCTCCGGTAAAAAAGAGAAAAATTGATCCTATAATGAATATTAGGCGGTGGATTGCTAGCCCAAAAAAGAAAATAAAAGTTGCAATATAAGTGTAAATAAATTGCTTCAATAATTCAAATACGGCGCTAACAAATGACACTTGATAGTATTCGTATTTGTACAATACAACACTTGTATTAAACATTAAACAGTATATAAGTGCAAAGGTAAGGGCTGTGCTAACCAAAGATACGTCTAGTTGTTTTTGAATGGATTTAATCATATTAACGTTTTTAAGCTATTTTTTATAAGGTTTACTACCATGATCATAAACTCTCTGCAAGAGTTTTATAGTTTTTTTGAAATAAGCAAACCTTTACTGGCGATTGATTATGGTAATAAAAAAATAGGCCTTGCTATTTCTAGTCCCGATCATAGAATAGCTATGCCTCATTCAATAATAGCAGTAAATAACGATAGGGAAAAGCTAGATCGTATTATTGATTTTAGTGTAAAATACAATATATGTGCAATCGTTGTGGGATTACCGGTAAATATGGATGGTACTAGTAGTAGTCAGGCGAAAATAGTTAATAACTTTGTTAATAAATTGATTAAGAAAACTAATTTACCGGTATATTTACTAGATGAGCGTCTAACTTCCAGGGCCGCAGATAGTATGTTAAAAAATATGGGTCTTAACAGAAGACAAAGAAATGAAAGAGATGATATGGTTGCTGCTAGTATGATTTTAGAAACAGCCCTGGAATCAGTAAAAAAATTGTGATTTAGCTTGAAAACAAGAATATTGTTATATATTTTACATACGTTTTATATTTCTTTTCTTGACAGTAAGGAGATAACTATGTATCTTTTTCCGGAGAATTAAGTTTTATATTTTATCAAATAAGAATAGGGATTAAACATGTCTCGTAGGTGCGAATTAACAGGTGTTGGAGTACAATTCGGTAATAATGTATCTCACTCGCAAAGAAAAACTAGAAGGCGTTTTGAGCCTAACATTAAAATTGTTAAGTGCCGCAGTGAATTAACGGGTCAAGAATATAAACTGAAAGTAGTTGCAAGATGCTTGCGTAGTATTGAAAAAGCAGGAGGTTTTGATACCTATATGCTAAGCGCAAAAGTTTGTAAAATGTCTGATAACGCCAAATCTATTAGAAAGGAAATTAAAAAAGTAAAAGATAAGGTAGAAGTATGAAAAAAGACACTCATCCAAAGTATCAGGCCTTAAAAATCAAAATCGGTAAAGATGAGTTTTTGACTTCTTCTACTCTAACAAGCGGTGAAATTCTAATGGACGTAGATTTTCGTAAACACCCAGCTTGGAATAAGTCGACTCTTAATGTGGTAAATCAGTCTAATAAAAATGTCAGCGATTTTAACAAAAAATTCGCAGGCTTATCTTTTGGCGTAAAAAAGAATTAATTATCATTATGTTCTTTAGCTTTGGCTTTTTAGGCCAAAGCCCAGAGTTTTTTGTTAGGTAAGGACTCTGATATCAACAAAACTGTCAATAAAACTGTCAATTGTTATAAATTTCTACTAATTTAAATTATTTAAAAGTTATTTTAGGGTATAACCTATTAGCCCTTTTTTCTATCGTTAAAGAGTACGTCGCTTGAGTTTTAAAGTGTATATTATAGCCTTAATTGATTTAAATAGAGGATCTATAGGACGCTTTATAGATAGAGAAACAAAGAAATCGTCTTCGATTTTCTTTACTTTAATTATTCATCGAGTTTAAATTTTCCAGATTTTAATATTTATAGGTATCTTTATTTCTCTAAATCCTATTGATGAAAGTTAAAATTTGGATTACGATCCAAAATTATTCATAAGGTATAACACTATTTAATAAAAAGGGATGGAATGTTAAAAAAAGTAGCCTTTACTATGTATCCAGTTAATGATCTGGAAAGAGCAAGAAATTTTTACGAACAAATATTAAATTTAAAAGCTACTGCAATTTATCCTCAAAAAGCAGGTGGATCATGAATTGAATATGACTTACCACAAGGGGGCTGTTTTGCGATAACAGATATGTTAGAAAATATTACCCCATCTTCTTCATCAGGAGGTTCAATTGCTTTTGAAGTAGATGATCTTGACAGACTAGTTAGTGAACTCAAAGAAAAAAATATAGAGTTTAAATTAGATAATATAGTAACCCCTGTATGCAAAATGGCTGTTATCTTAGATTCAGAAGGTAACGCTTTAACGCTCCACCAATTAACAAAGAGCTGATAAAATTTAACTCACTTACTACTTACGATTTTTGTTTTTATTGAATAAATAATCGTATATGAACATAGCAGCTCCTATAGTAATAAAGCTGTCAGCAAAGTTGAACGCCGGAAAACTAAATTCTTGATAATTGAAATAAATAAAATCAAAAACAGCGCCCCGAATTATTCGGTCAATCAAGTTGCCGAGGGCGCCGCCAATAATAAAACCTAATCCGTAAAGAGATAATTTTGATTCAGATTTAAGTAATAAATTGATTAGATATATTACAATAAAACTATTTAAGATAAGTAATGCGTAGTTACTATATTGGTAATATTGTTTAAAAAGCCCAAAACTGATACCATAATTCCAGGCGTATACCAGATCTAGAAATGGTAGAACTTCAAGAATAAATCGTGGCTGTGTTTTTAGGTAAGAAATTAGATAAGTTTTGCTTATCTGGTCCAGCGTAATTAATATTAACACGGTTAATGAATAGCTTATAAATTTTTTCATTTTTAGTGTTATATTTTAGCGGCTAAAATAATCTAACTTCTTTTATATCATTGGCAGCAATTTCAGTACCACCATCAAGTTTCGATTCCAGGCGTGATAATTGGTTTTTAAATTTATTAAATTTAGCAAGTTCCATACCTGTTAACTGTATGCTAGGAGTAGATTTGAAATTTGCTGGATTGATTTGCTTACCATTTTCTCTTACTTCATAATGCAAGTGAGCGCCAGTAACATTACCACTAGTTCCTACAAAAGCAATCGTATCCCCTTGTTTAACTCTTGAACCTTTTTTTAAGCCCGTTGCAAATCTTGAAGTATGAGCATACGCGGTAGAGAGTTTATTATTATGCTTCAGCACTACTATTCTGCCATACCCAGAGATCCATCCTATGAACTCTACCGTGCCATTACCGGCAGCATATATTGGGGTCCCTACAGGAGCTGCGAAATCTACGCCCTTATGCATAGCTCCATAACCATGCACAGGATGAGAATGTCTATAACCGAATTTTGATGATATTCGCACTACTTTTATTGGTGTTTTAAGCAATGTACCTTTTGTGCTTTCTCCTTTTTCAGAAAAAAATTCATAATTTTCTTTTTGACCAGTTGGAGAATATTTATAGATTCTATACTCATTACCTTGAGTTTGAATAGAAGCATATATAATATCTCCGTGATGAGATAATTTACTATCTGAAGTTACGAATTTTTCGGTAATTACTGTTATTTTGTCTCCGCGTTGGATTTGCCTTTGGAAGTCAATTTGGTGACTATAGGTGTTTATAAGGCTAATTATAGTGGTACTGGATAGACCGGCCTGTTTTAAAGAAGAAATAACATTTGAATCTACCGTTGTTTCATATTTTGTAACTAATTTTGTTAACGGTACTGAATTAATTTCGGTAGAAAAATCATCGCCGGATTTGATAATATTAATGGATTTTATATTATCTATTTCAAATGAAACTAAACTTAAGCTTTTTTCTTCTTTAGCTAATTCTTCTTCTCCGTTTTCAACAAGATTCAGAGTGTATTCAAACGTGATTTTTTTACCTACCTTTAACAGAGTTAAATTGTTAGATGCCGCTATTTTAGTGATTTTTTGTATATCTTCGTTACTTATATTTTCTCGTTTTAATATGGCGTTTAGAGTGTCACCTTTTTCTATGGTAACTGTATTAACTGTATTTTCTGAAACTTCTTCCTCGGCTTCTGTTGTAGTAGTTCTTGGAGTTAACAAAGAAAATGACATATTATATACGTATATGTTAGCTCCCAGTAAAAATAAGGCAATTAGGAATAGCGAAACAAAAATAGAAAATCTCCTGATGGAATAATCAAAAAATACATAAAGTGGCTGTATTAGGATATTTTTAAGGGTATTGACCATAATATAACAAATCTTGTTTATTTGGAATTAACTTGAGGTCTCTTATAGAGAGCTAATTTACGAAAGTACTTTGACCAATCTAAAGTACTTTTTTTCTAATTACAAATAGAAATTTCATATTTTTTACAGTGTTTGCTTTTATGAGTTCATATTTTTAGTCTTTTTAACAGACATAGCTTATGTAATATTGAACTTAAATATTAATTAGTATGATACTTAATTTCTAAGCTAAATATTAGTATGATACTTAATTTCTAAGCCACATTGGTAAAATTGCAAAATAAGTTTTTTGCTAAGTAATAAAAAAATATAAATTTTATTGTTGACAGGCGTAAGGATGTTTCGTATAAATAGCCCTACACGATGCATACATAAACAATTCATCCTCTGTAGCTGTTTTTAAAGTAAATATAAACAAAGTAATTTGTTAAAGGTAGTGACAGTAGTAAAAAGCTATCGCAAGATAGCAAAAACCTGTTGATTTTTTTGAACAAAAAAGTAGACAGAATCAAACTTGAGAGTTTGATCCTGGCTCAGAACGAACGCTGGCGGTATGCTTAACACATGCAAGTCGAACGAACAAAATTGGGGCTTGCTCCAATTTTAGTGAGTGGCAAACGGGTGAGTAACACGTGGGAATCTACCTATCAGTACGGAATAACATTTGGAAACAGATGCTAATACCGTATATTCTCCAAGGAGGAAAGATTTATCGCTGATAGATGAGCCCGCGTAAGATTAGGTAGTTGGTAGGGTAATGGCCTACCAAGCCGACGATCTTTAGCTGGTCTGAGAGGATGATCAGCCACACTGGGACTGAGACACGGCCCAGACTCCTACGGGAGGCAGCAGTGGGGAATATTGGACAATGGGCGAAAGCCTGATCCAGCAATACCGCGTGAATGATGAAGGCCT
>TBL_comb47_HYPODRAFT_10000361_pt1 | contig 60146 bp, 53 predicted proteins | sample TroBogypolimnion_40_FD_10682 | JGI IMG/M metagenome (IMG submission 10682)
CCGGTTTTTTTGCCAAAAAAATCTTGGCTATAATCAACTTCACCAGCCTCATTTTTAGGAATATCTTTGTTTAAATCAAGCATCGTCAAACCAAAAACTTCGCCCGCTCCCTCAGCATCACTAGAAGATATAATCGGTGTTTGGATATAGCTAAAATTCTGTTCTTGAAAAAATTTATGAATGGCAAAACTCATCGCCGAACGTAAACGAAAAACCGCCGAAAAAGTATTACTACGACCGCGTAAATGAGCGATAGTTCTTAGAAATTCAAAACTATGGCCTTTTTTCTGTAAAGGATAATCAGCATTTGAGGTACCCAGAATGACAATACTTGAAGCCTTGAGTTCAAAGGGTTGTCCGGCGGCTGGTGATTCCGTTAAAACGCCCTTAATTTCTAAAGAAGAACCAATGATAATCTTTTCGATTTCTGAAAAATTACTTAAATTATTATCAAAGACCACCTGTAAGCCTTTAAAAAAAGTGCCGTCGTTTATTTCTAAAAAAGCGATATCACCAGACGAACGAACGGTGCGGACCCAGCCAGCTACCACCAGTTCTTTACCATATAAAGACTGAGAATCTTTATACAAATCTTTGATAGGGGTATAAGACATATTAGTGCTAATTATTATTTTTTACATAAGCAACCATAACATAAATATAAGCCAAAAACAAGTCAATAAAAAAATAGAAATCTTGACTAAGAAATCTATTTTTACCAGCTACTTTTTTTGTTTATAATCAGTCTAAAGCTCCAAGCCGACCGGACAATGATCCGAGCCCGTAATTTTGTCGAGAATATAAGCGTTTTTAATCTTTTTGAGCAATTCTTTAGAAGTACAAAAATAATCGATCCGCCAACCAACGTTTCTCACTCTAGCTCCCGCCCGATAGCTCCACCAAGTATATTGCACTTTGTTCTGGTTTAGGGCTCGATAAGTATCAATAAAACCGTCGGCTAAAAAATCCATCATCCAAGCGCACTCTTCTTTAGTAAAACCTGGATTGCCAATATTTTCTTTCGGCCGAGCCAAATCAATTTCTTGGTGGGCCACATTAAAATCGCCGCAGATAATCACCGGCTTTTTAACTTCTAGTTTTTTTAGATATTTCTGTAAGCTCTGGTTAAATTCTATTTTGTAATCCAGGCGAGATAACTCATGATTAGAGTTGGGAAAATAGCAATTTACCAGATAAAAATCCGCCAATTCGGCAATTTGGGTGCGGCCTTCATCATCAAATTTATCTTGTCCGAAACCATTTTTAACCTTAAGCGGCTGAGCTAAGCCTTCCCTAACTAAAAGTGCTGTTCCGCTATAGCCCGGCCTTTTAGCGCAATTCCAATACTCAATATAGCCCGGAAAGTCTAATTTAGCATCATTTTTGCTGCTCTCGGAAATCTTAACTTCCTGCAAACACAAGATATCCGGCCGGTCGGCAAGTAAGAAATCTAAAAAGTTCTTTTTCAAGATCGCCCTAATCCCATTTACATTCCAAGAAATTATTTTCATAGTGTTAATTTTTCATAAATTAGGTATAATGAAAGTATAATTAAAAAATTTAAAACATTCAATTATGCCACTAGACTTAGGTAGCATGAATCTGGAAGAAAGAACCAAATATTTAGAACTTAAGGAGCAATATAAAAAAAAATTACGGCCTTGGTATAAAAAATGGTGGGGCCGCTTAATTATTATTATACTCGGGCTGTTTATCATATTTGCTACTATCACCGGACTTTATATCTACAACGAATATCAAAGGATAAAAACGGAAAATGCCGACAGTCAGAAAACTAGCGCCGATGCGGCCTTGCAAACCGCTATTTACGGTCCTGGTACTAATTATTTTATGGGACCAGCCACGGCTCAGTTAACGATTGTGGAATTTTCTGATTTTGCCTGTCCTTATTGTGAACAAGCTCACACAATCTTAAAAAAAATTGTCGACCGCTATCCCGGCAAAGTAAAAATAGTCTTCCGTGACATGCCCTTGCACGAGAATTCTGTTGAATTAGCTTTAAGTGCGCGCTGCGCCGGTGAACAAGGCAAGTTTTGGGAAATGCATGATCAATTATTTGCTAACCAAAGCAATCTGACCGGTACCAGCACCGAACTAACCAATGTTATTGACGGCTTAGCCGGTACTATCGGGGTTAATCCGGCCACTTTTGATAATTGTTATTCCACTAAAAAATACCTGGATGATATAAATACGGATTTTTCTGACGGTAATTCCTTAAACTTAAAAGGAACTCCTTCTTGGTTCTTAAATGGCAAGTTACTGACCGGGTATTTACCGGAGGCTGATTATTTTACGCTGCTTGATAGTTATTTTGCCAACCAAGCTAATCAAAATTAATTATGACTCACCAGCTTATTCAAACTAGAGTCCATGGCCGTGGCGGACAAGGAGTTGTCACCGCCGCCGAACTCATCGCTCTAGCCGCTTTTTACGAAGGCAAAGAATCTCAAGCCTTCCCCTTTTTTGGTGTTGAAAGAAGCGGCGCGCCAATTATGGCTTTTGCTAGAATTTCTAATAACAAAATAAAGACTCATGAACAGGTTTATCATCCTGATTATTTAATTATTCAAGACGACAGCTTGGTTTATGATAAAGGTATTCTTAGCGGTTGCTTAGCACATACTAAGATACTAATTAATTCTTCCAAAAATCGAGCGGAAATTTTTAAAGAGTTTAAAGCCGCCAGTAAAAAAAATCAGCAGATTTTAAAAATAAAAATCGATAATGTTTATACTACGCCCGCGACCGAAATTGCTCTAGAATTTATCGGCAAAAATATCGTTAACACCGTGATTTTAGGGGCTCTGGCTAAGCATGGAACTTTATTTAGCTTAGAATCATTAAAGAAAGCCATCGTTCATAAACTATCAGCCAAAGGGGCAAATATTTTACAAAAAAATCTTGCCGCTACCGAAAAAATATATGCGACCAGTTAGTAAACCATCAACTTCCTTAAATAATAAAACTGGCTCCTGGCGAGTTTATAAGCCAGAGACTGATTATAATATCTGTATCGGCTGTTCACTCTGCGCCAAATTATGTCCGGATGCTTGTATTAATATGGAGGCACAAAAAAATATGGATAATAAACTAAAACCGGAAACTGATTACAGTTACTGTAAAGGTTGTGGTTTGTGTGCCAAGGAATGCCCCGTTAAAGCTATAAAGATGATAAAAGATTTTTAGTATGAAAAAAAGCAATAAACAATTACTGGAAGGTTCCAATGCCATCGCCTTAACGATTAAAGCGATTAAACCGGGGGTAATTAGTGCCTATCCCATTACACCGCAGACCCATATCGTTGAAGACCTGGCTAAATTCAAAGCTAACGGCCAGGAATCTTATGAATATGTGCGCGCCGAAAGTGAATTCGCGGCCGCTTCGATTGTGCTCGGCGCCAGTGCGACCGGAGCCAGAACTTATAGCGCCACCAGTTCTCAAGGTTTATTACTAATGGCTGAAGTAATTTACAATATTTCCGGCAATCGTTTGCCAGTGGTAATGACCGTCGCTAATCGAGCCGTCTCGGCCCCGATTAATATTTGGAATGATCATTCGGATATTATGGGCATGAGAGATGCGGGCGCCATTTTACTTTTTGCCGAAAATCACCAGGAAGCCGTTGACCAGCACGTCCTGGCTTATAAGATCGCCGAAGCCTTAGCTATTCCGGTATTTGTGAATGTCGATGGTTTTATCACCACTCATTCTTATGAAAGCTGCGAAATTCCTAGCGCCAAACTAATCGCCAAATTTCTGCCAGCCTATAAAGCCAAACCGGGGGAATATTTAGATCCCAAAAATCCAATTACTATGGGCGTCTTTGCTGGGCCGGAATATTATTTTGATTTTCGAAAAAATCTGCAAAACGATTTACTCTCCAGCGCAAAATTAATCGAAAGAGAATATAAGAATTGGAAAAAATTATTTCCGACTGACAAAAAAGAAGCCGCCGTTAAAATTGATAACGGCTTGATTGAATATTACGGACCAAAGAATCCAAAAACAGTTTTAGTGGCGCTTGGATCAGTGGCCGGCACCATCAAACAAGTGATTGATAGCGCTGGTTCTAAAAATTCTACCGGTCTGCTTAAAATTCGTTGTTACCGGCCATTTCCTGATAAAGCGGTACAGCAAGCTTTAAAAGGCGTTAAACGGGTAATTACAATTGAAAAAGCTTATGGCTTAGGTTATCAGTCCCCTCTCTATTCCGATTTAGCTGTCGCTCTGTATGGTGAAAAAATAAAATTAAAATCACAGATTGTCGGTCTAGGAGGACAGGATGTTACCGAGAAAGAAATTTCTAAAATTATCAAAACCTATGAAACCATTTAAAAAAATTGTACCAATTATTTTTTTAAGCGCTTATTTAATTATTGGTTTTGGTTTGTTGACGCCGAATAAATTAATGGCTGATACGGCGCCACCGCAATTTACCCCTCAAATTGGCATTCCTAATTCAAATTTTAAACAAGGAATAGGCGTTGTTGTCGGTAGTGAACAAAAGAATGCCTCAACTGGCGTTACGGTGATGCACAGTGATTTACTAGCCCGTTATATCAACGCTTTTTACACTTGGGGTCTTTCTATTGTCGGTGTCATCGCAGTTCTAATGCTGATGGCCGCTGGACTTATCTGGCTTACTTCTGGCGGCGATAGCGGCCGAATCGGCAATGCTAAAAAAATGATTGAAGGTGTTTTTTTGGGTTCACTTTTATTAGTTGGTTCCTGGTTTTTACTTAATACTATTAATCCTAATTTAACTCAACTGCCGGCTTTAGAAATGGCTACTATAAGCAAAATATCTACTGGTTGTTGTGAATATAATAACACAGCTGGAATAATGGATAATAAAAATTGTTTACAAAATAATGGCACTTTTAAAGATTTTACGACTGACCCAGATTCAAATACAACTGTTTTTTATATTGTGGATGGAGGCAAATGTGTTTTACCTGGTTGTTGCATAACTGACATGGGAACAACTAATGCAGTATGTAAAAATACTTTAAAAGATTACTGCAATTCTGGTAATAGTACTTTTGTTCAAAAGAATTGCAGCTCACTGATAAACTCTTCGTCATGTAAAAAAGGCGATGCGTGCGATGGCGCTGAAAATGGCGCATCGTGTGACACTGGCGCCGTTGCATCAAGTCATAAAATAAATACTGGCGGTCCTATAAGTTATTGCTATCAAAATATATGTTGGTCTGGCAATGGAAAGGAGGGGGAACCGTGTGGAACTTATTCAGGATCCTCATGCACCAAAAACTTTAGTCAATTAAAAGATCCTAATAATAGTTCCGGATTCTCACCTTTAGCACCTGCATGTACTCAATCTGGCTATAGATTTGATTCTGGAGGACGAAGCTGTGGTCTTGGAATAACGCTTGATTTAGCTTGCTGCTCTCCTAATTAAAAGATTATCCAATAATAAATTATGATAAATAAAAATACTAAAAAATTTATTTCACCGGGACACAATGCTTGTGCTGGCTGCGGTGAATTATCGGCCGCTCAAGCAGTGATGCGTGGTTTAAATGATAAAGTAATTATCGCTAACGCCACGGGCTGCTTAGAGGTCACAACCACTTCATATCCAGAAAGCGCTTGGGGTTTGCCCTGGATTCATTCTCTTTTTGAAAATGCAGCTTCAGTGGCTTCAGGAATTTTAGCCGCCCTAAAACAAAAGGGTGATTTCGAAACTAAGGTTATTGTTCAGGGTGGCGATGGCGGCACTTACGATATTGGCATCGGTTTAATTTCTGGTATGTGGGAACGCGGCGAAAATATTTTATACCTTTGTTTTGATACTGAAGCCTATTCTAATACCGGTATCCAAGCTTCTGGTGCCACCCCCTATGGCGCCGCTACCACTACCACACCTAATAGCTTGATTTCGATTGGCTCTACAACTCACAAAAAGGATATGCTAGGTATCGCTTTGGCTCATGGCGTTAAGTATGTCGCTCAAAGCACCGCCGGCTTTCCTGATGATATTACTAGTAAAGTAAAAAAAGCTCTGGCCGTAAATGGACCAGCTTACATTCAAATTCTTTGTCCTTGTATTCCTGGCTGGAAAATAAACTATGATGAATCAGCCATGATGTCTAAACTGGCGGTTCAAACCGGCCTTTATCCACTACTGGAATATTTGGATGGAAAACTAATTACTTCAAGTGTTACGGCCGCCTTTAAACCGGTTGTCGTCAATGATTATTTAAAAGGGCAAGGTCGTTTTTCACATCTAAAAGATGATGATTTAAAAATAATCCAAAAAATTGCCGATGAAAATATGGCTAAATATAAGATATGAAAAACAAATTCCTAAAAATATTAATTCTTAGTTATCTATCTTTTTTTATTAGCAACTTTGCCTTAGCGGATAATTGTATCTGGACTAAACCAGTAGAGGAAAGTGTAGGATTATTTCCTATCACGCAAGTGGTAAAATCGTGTCCTCAAGGAAACATCTGTGCGACCTCGGCTTGCAGCGGAACGCAACCGGATAAATATTTATGTTGCCCAACTAGTATAGCTAATAACAACACTGCTGCTGAACCAAAATTTAAAATGCCGGATTTTGTTTTTCAAGTGCCAATACCGGGGTTAGCTAAATTAAGCACCGTTAATTGTACCACTACCTGCGAAATTCCTTGGATCTCTGAATATGCTTTTGCAATTTATACTTACGGACTGACAATTGTGGGTATTATTGCGGTATTAATTTTAATGGCCGCTGGTTTATTGTGGATTGTTTCTGGCGGCGATAGCGGCAAAATAAATAAAGCTAAACAAATGATTACCGGTAGTGTCACCGGACTGTTGCTAATGGTCTCCATGAATTTATTATTAAGCTATATTAATCCTGATTTAATAACTAAAAGAGCGGTATCCCTAGATTATCTAACAAGAATCAGTCTAGAAAATTTGGCAGAAGCTAGAAACGGCACTGACGCGCAAAATTTTAAAAATGCCGGTTGTGCCACTGATGATGAGCTCACTAAAGGCGTATCATTCTATGCCACCGGTTATTATAAACCGGCCTATAACCCCGGTGATCCTAATTTTTTATGTATTGTAGCGATGCAGTGCAGCTGCCCCAATGGTAAAGATCCGACTCAAAATTGCGATAATTTGTATGGTAAAACTTTTCCTGGTTATCAACCGTGTAAACCGTTTGATGCCAATACTAGCTATTGCAACATGACGGCTTCTGGAAAAACACCGCAAATGGGCGACATTGCCGGACCAAGTTGTTCCAATTTACCTTTTGGAACTAAAGTCTGCTTTAAAGGCACCACTTACACCATTACTGATTCTGGTAGCGGTATCCAGGGAAAAAGAATTGATATCTGGAGTGGTGATAGTTTACAAAATGCCAATTCTCAGACAGGGGTTGGAATTTTAACTAAAGGAGCCTGCCAATAAAAAATAAAAATAAAAAAACAACTCTTAAATTAAGGGTTGTTTTTTTATAAAGCATTAGTTGGTTCCGCGATCCATCGCTTCGTTAGCTAATTTATCCGCTTCTTTATTAAATTCGCGGCGAACATGGATAAATTTTATTTTTTTAAATGATAAAGATAGATTATAAACTTTTAAAAATAGGGGGGCGAGTTCAGCATTCTTAACTTTATACTCGCGATTAAGCTGTTTAACGACTAGTTCGCTATCCAAATAACAATCAAGTTCCTCGGCTTTAAGCTCTTTCGCTTTTTCCAGACCGGCAATTAAAGCTTGATATTCTGCTTGGTTATTAGTCGTTTCACCCAGATATTTAGAAATTTCTGCCAACACTAAACCGGCTTCACTATTTAAAACAGCGCCAATGCCCGCTGGTCCAGGATTTCCCCGAGCCCCACCGTCACTATGAATAATTATTTTCTTCATATAATTAATTATTTTCTTTCGCCGGTCGAAGATCAACTAAACGAAGCTGGGCCTCTCGGCGCCCGTTAAAATCATTAATATCTAAATAATAAACGGCATCGACTAAATCACCGACGCAAACTGCTTTGTATTCTTGAGCTGAACCGAAAGAAATCGCCCAAATACCCTTGGCAAAAGCTCGGTCACTCGGCGATAGACGAAATTTTATATGCTGACTGTCAAAGCCTAAAGTCATTATTTCATCGACGCGCAAATTATAACTGACAAATTTTGGCTGCGGATTATTCTGGCCATATGGCGCTAGAGTTAAAATTTCTTCCGCTAAATCTAAATTGACATCTTCAATTTTAAGCTCTGACTCGATGCGCAGTCGCGGCGCAAGCTCTTTACCGGCCAACTTTTCCGCCGCAATCGCCTTAATTTTACCGATAAACTTTTCTAAGCGCTCCTCGCTCTCTACTGAAAATCCACAAGCCATCGGATGGCCGCCGTATTTATCTAAGAATTCTGAAGCTTCTGAGATGCTGGCGATTAAATTCAAATCCTCAATGGAACGCCCTGAAGATTTAAAAGATGTTTTTGCTATAGTTTTTTTATTCTCAACGACAGTCTCAGTAATTCTGGTAATAATTAGAGTCGGGCGATAATATTTCTCGCAAATTCTCCCGGCCACTAAGCCGATTACTCCTTCATTCCAGGATTGGCCTTTAGCCGCTAAACCGATAATAATCGGCGGCACATTTTTGGGATCAATCTGCAGTTCTACTTGAGAAATAATTTCTTCAGTAATCTTTTGTCGCTCTAAATTACGCTGATTAAGTTCGGCGGCTAATTCAAAAGCACTAGCTTCAGTCTCAGCCGTTAAGAGGGCAAAAGCGCTATTGGCGTGCCCCAGACGGCTAGCAGCATTAAGACGTGGGCCAATTTGCCAGCCCACATTCCAAGCTTCTAATTTTTTATTGCCATTATTTTTAGAAATTTTAACCAATTCATTTAGCCCCTGCCTTTTGCCCTGATTTAAAAGTTGCAAACCTCGCTTGACCAGCAAGCGATTTTCGCCTAAGAGACTAACCATGTCAGCGATAGTACCAACGGCCACTAAATCCAAACTCTTTTCCATAATCAGCCGCTTCTGATTTAAAGGTAAATTAGATTTGTGTACTAGAGCGCTAACCAGTTTAAAAGAAACACCGACACCGGCTAAGTATGGCCAGGCGTAAGAATCATTTTTATCGGCCGGATTAATAATTAAACAAGGCGGTAAATCAGAAGCCAGTTCCGGCAAAATATGATGATCGGTAATAATCACTTCCAGTCCTTTACTCTTAGCATATTCCACTTCCTCTTTATTTCTAATACCGTTATCAACCGTAATAACCAAAGAAAAACCTTGTTCAGCAATCTGATCAATGGCAATTTTATTTAAACCATACCCCTCGCTCACGCGATCAGGCAGGTAAACATCTACTTTGGCTTGCAAGATTTTCAAGGTTTCTAATAATATAACCGATGAGGTAACGCCATCAGCATCATAATCGCCATAGACCACAATTTTGTGGCCGGCTTTAATATTAGAAATAATCAAATCAACTGCCGCGGCCATATTCTTAAACAAAAACGGATCATAGAAGCGTAAATCAGAAACTCCGGCGATATCCAGAGTCTTATCCAGAGGCAAGATATCATGCAAAAAAGCTTCTAGGGCCGAGGCGTCCTGAAGCCCTCGGTTATACAAAAGCTGTAAGATAAGCGGCGACAAATCTGGGCGACTAATTAAAAATTCCTCAGGTGCAGCGGGNTATAATTGCCATTGCTTCATAGGATAATAGATTAAACAAAGTGATTAATTAAATAAAAGAGAACCTAGAGACAAGGCCATCATCGAAATAATAACCATTAAAGAAATGATTATCCAAAAAATCTTAATTGCTTTTTTTCTTTTCATAATATTTAACTCTCTTAAAAACAAATTATCTTTTTAAAATTTTAATAAAAGTATCGGGAGGAATATCGACTCGTCCCCGACCTAGGGCCATCATTTTTTTCTTCCCTTTTTTCTGTTTATCCAACAGCTTATTTTTACGAGTCACATCACCGCCATAGAGTTTAGCGGTTACATCCTTGCGCAACGCGCTGATTCTTTCCGCGGCCACCACCTTGCCGCCGATAGCGGCCTGCAATTTAATGACAAACATTTGGCGCGGAATCGTATTTTTTAAAATTTCTACTACTTCCCGGCCCTGACGGTTAGCGTCATCGCGATAAACGATGGTCGCCAGTGATTCCACTGGCTCTTCGGCAACCATGATATCCATTTTAACCACATCGGCGGGGCGATATTCTAAAAATTCATAATTAATTGAAGCATAACCGGCAGAAACGCTTTTTATCTTATCATAATAATCGGTTAAAATTGCTGACATGGGAATATCGTAATGCAAAACAACTCTAGCATCATCACCGTCGACCGAGATATATTCGGTATTTTTATAATTGCCGCGCTTTTCCTGAGTCACTTTCATAATACCGCCTAAATAGGTCTTGGGGGTAATAATATCTAAAGTGACAATCGGTTCTTCAATTGATTCGATTGCATTAGGGTCCGGTAGGCGTTGCGGTGTGCGCACAATTATTTCTTCGCCACCTTTTTTATAAACCTTATAAGCAACACTGGGTACAGTCACAATTAAATCTAAATTGTACTCCCGACGCAAACGTTCTTGAAAAATTTCCAGATGAAGTAATCCCAAAAATCCGCAACGAAAACCGACGCCAATAGCATCTGATTGTTCCGGCTCGTAAACCAAAGCGGCATCGTTTAATTTTAATTTTTCCATAGCGTCGCGCAAACTTTGTAGATTGTCGCCCTCGCTAGGAAAAATACCGGCAAAAACCATCGGTTTAACCTCCTTATAACCGGCAAGCGGTTTAATTTGCAAAGAATGGGAAACGCCGCTGCCCGCCGTCATCGTGTCACCGACCCGGCATTCGCCGACTTGCTTGAAGCCGGTAACAATATAACCAATCTCCCCGCTTTTAAGCTCACCAGTTGAGAAATAATCCGGTTTAAAAATGCCAATATCTAAAACTTCACTAATTACATCAGTCGCCATTAGTTTTATCTTATCGCCTTTTTTAATGTGGCCATCAAAAATTCGAACGTAGGCCACGACTCCTTTATATTCATCATACTTTGAATCAAAAATCAGTGCTCGCGGATAGTCCTGTTTTTCTTCGCCAACCAAAGATTTCGGACCATGTCCATAATCGATGACTGCCTGCAAAACTTCAGCCACGCCTTCACCGGTTTTTCCAGACGAGCAAATTATTTCTTCCTCGCGACAGCCCAATAATTTTATAATTTCCGCTTTAGTTTTATTAATATCGGCGGCCGGCAAATCAATCTTATTAACGACCGGAATAATAGTTAAATCCTGCTCTAAAGCCAAATACAAGTTAGCCAGAGTTTGTGCCTGGATGCCTTGCGTGCAATCAACTAGCAAAACCGCGGTTTCAACAGCGGCGAGCGAGCGAGAAACTTCATAGGAAAAATCAACGTGTCCTGGAGTATCGATTAAGTTAAGCTGATACCCCTGATAACTCATGGTTACCGGCTGCAACTTAATAGTGATGCCTCGTTCACGTTCAATATCCATGCCATCTAAAATCTGATCTTTCATTTTACGCTTATCAACCGTGCCCGTAATTTCCAGCATCCGATCAGCCAGCGTAGATTTACCATGATCAATATGTGCAATTACACAAAAATTTCTAATTTTATCTAAATTATTCATCGTTTTTATCTTACTTGATTTTAAGTTGTCGGTCAATTAAAGATTAGATTCCCCGAGCTTCATCAGAGTCTTCAAGCTCCGTGGTTTTAATCGGCTTATGGCGTCCGAGCGACCTTATAAAATCAACCAATTCTTCACTGCCCAGTAAATAGCAAAGGAAAAGATATGCCATTCCGCCAAGGATAGCTGCGCTTACTAGTTGAATAAAAACTCCGGAAAATTTGGTCATATCAACAAACGGTAAGACAGCTATTTTTACCAGCTGAATGGTTAGTCCGGCGCCAACAGTTGCCAGTGATAACTTTAGCGCCGAACGAACAATTTTGCTTATTCCCAAACCGCCGACCGTAAAATGAAGCCAAGTCCAAAGCAATAAGAAATCCAAAGTATTAGAAATTGAATAAGCTAAGGCCAAACCGATAACGCCCATTTTTCGAGATAAGACTAAACACAAGATGATGTCAGTCGCCACGGTAAACATGCCTAAATAAAAAGGCGTTTTAGAATCGTGCCGGGCGTAAAAAACTCGAACGATTAAAGGGATAGAGGCTTGAGCAAACAGACTAAGTGAAAATAAAGCCAGAGTATTCATGGTCAAAATTGTATCTTGCCAGCCAAAGGCTCCGGCCCCTAAAACAACTCTAATAATCTGGGCGCGCAAAGTAATTAAAAAAACTGTAGCCGGAATAACAAAGAAAAGAATCTGCCGCAAAGTTGAAGAAAAGCTAGCCTCGAGCTGTTCTTTATTAAAGGCTACTTGTGATAAAGTCGGAAAGGCCGCAATCGCAAAAGAAACTCCAAAAATCCCGACCGGAAATGATTGCAAGTTATTAGCCAGATTAAAAACAGTCAGCGAGCCCGCCGTTAAACCAGAGGCAATAATTGTTGTCACCAGTAAATCAATTTGGGTAATGGCTAAACTTAAGGTCCGAGGAATCATTAAACGTCCGATGCGTCTCGCAGCGCTATCTTTAAAATTTATTTTAAAAGAATAGCGGAACCCTAAAGCATAAACCGCCGGAATCTGGATTAACATATGGAGGCAGGCACCTAACACCACCCCCCAGGCTAATCCTGGCAAACCCCACCAGTTAGAAAACCAGATGGCGCCCGCAATAATTCCTAAATTATAAAAAATCGGCGCTAGTGAGTAAATAAAGAAACGTCTAAAGGATTGTAACACGCCCCCTAAAACACCGGAAATTCCTAAAAATAAAGGCGACAAAAACATAATTCGGGTTAGAGTGGCGGTGGCTGCCTGCGCTTCAGGTGAAAACCCGGGAGTAATTAATCTGGTCAGTAGCGGGGCAAATAAAATCCCAATAAAAGAAAAAGAAACTAAAAATACTGAAAGTAAATTAATAACATTAGTCGCCAAACTCCAAGCCGCCTCATTATCTTCGGTTTTTTTAGGATCAGTAAAATTTTTAACCAGCCCGCTAAAAATCGGGATAAAGCCGGCCGAAAGAGCGCCTAAAACGATTAAATTAAATAATAGATCCGGTATTCGAAAGGCCGCATAATAAATATCTAGCTGCGGTCCGGCGCCAAACTGGCTCGCTAGAATCCTATCGCGAAAAATACCTAATAATCGCGAAATAAGCGAAGAGGCGGCCACTAAAACAGCTGCGACCGCAATACTATTAACTTTTTGTTTAAAAATTCTTTTCCACATACTTTTCATTCTATCAGTTAGCGCCTAAAATACGCAAACTATTATAAGCTTGCTGGTTATTAGGATTGAGGCGGTAAGCCTGGACGAAGGCAGCCCGAGCTTCAGTAAAACGTTTTAAATTAAAATATAAAATTCCTAAATTAGCCCAAGCGTTATCATATTCCGGATTAATTTCTAATTCTTTTTTATATTCGCTTTCAGCCTCACTAAAATTCTTATCATTCATAGCAATCAAACCTAAATTATTATGAACCAGATTCTGTTTAAGGTCTAGTTTTAAGGCCTCCAAATACTGTTCTTTGGCTTTAACCAGATTATTGTCCAGATAATACATGGCCCCCAAGTTATTATGCACAAAAGCAGAATGAGGTGAATTAACCGCCGCCTCGCTCCAGAAACTAATTCGGTCAGAAAAATAACGGCAATGGATAAAAGTCAAAGCAGATAAAATAATAATAACCATAAGAGCAATTATTTTAGCTCTCTTGGTCTGCCACGACAAGCCGCGCAGCGGATAAATTTCCGCTAAACAAATCAGTAAGCCGATAATTGGCAGATAAAGACGGTGCTCTAAACTGGGATCGGAGTTAAGCAGCGTAGGAATTAAAAAAATAATAAACCATAAAAAGCCAAAACTAAAACGGCGCCAATTTAGCTTAGGCGTGAAATAGACCGCCAGGAAAAAAAGTAAAACCGCTAGAATACCGAACCAATATACCGAATCCCTAACGGTAGGATAAACTCCTAAATTAAAAGGTAAAATAATTTTACCAAAATAAATTAAAACTGAGCCTAAATTATGCCAACCCAATAAGGCTAAGCTGCTTAAAGAATTATCCGGCAGCGATATCTTCCTAAAAAGATACCAGATTAGCGACACGCCAAACCACAACGCGAACATAATTAAGAAATTATCACGGCTATTTCTCTTAGAAAATTTATAATCGGATAAAAAATAATAGATCAAGCAAACTATCGGCAAGAAAACGGCCGTTTCTTTAACAAAAATAGCTAATGCAAAAAATATGATATGTCCCCATAAATAAGCGATTCTATCATTCCTTAAAAAATTAGCGAAGAAATAAAAGGAGGCTAAGATAAAAATGGTCAGCAGCGAGTCGTTGCGCCCCGGAATCCAAGCCACCGCTTGAGATAAAACCGGATGGACTAAAAAAATTAAAGCAAGAAAATAAGCCGTTCCTTTCGAGAAAAAATATTTTTTAAAAATAAAAAAGACCAGGCACGCGGCAATAAGATGTAAAATTACATTGGTAAAATGAAAAAAGAAAGGATTGACACCGAGGACTAAAGAATCTAATAAAAAAGAAACGTTAAGCAAAGGACGATAATAAAAGCCGCTGTTTGAACCATAAAAAAAGACATCAGAGGTAAAGATTTTAAAAATTCCTGATTCCGTAAGAATCTTCTGATTATCCAAAATTAAATTATTATCATCTAAATAAGAATAAGAAAAAGATAAGGTCTGATAATATAATAAAAAACCCAAAAAAATTAGAATCAGATAGGGCCAGATTTTTTTAAAATTTGAGCTTAGTTTCATAAGTTTAACGCCAAGCACCGAATAAGTATTTAAAACCGCACCAGATAGTTTGAAGTCCGTATTTTAAGCTTCTTTTTAAATTAATGGAAGAAGCTTCTTTAAAATAAACGACTGGAACCGGCACCTCGCCGATTCTGAAATTACGGGCAATCATTTGAAAAAGCATCTGACTGTCAAAAACGAAATCATCAGAATTTTTTAACCAAGCAACCGACTCCAAAGCTTGCCGAGAATAAGCCCGCATTCCGCTGTGCCATTCGCCTAAATTTTGGCCGCTAACAATGTTCTCAAATAAAGTTAAAAGCCGATTGAAAAAGTATTTATAAGCCGGCATCCCGCCGCCTAAAGATTCCCGCCGCGATCTAATCCGATTACCTAAAACCACATCGAAATAACCATCAACAATATACTCGGCAAAATAACGCGCCAGTTTAGGATCATACTGATAATCCGGATGAATCATAACGACTACTTCCGCGCCGTGGCTTAAAGCCGTGGTATAGCAAGTTTTTTGGTTGCCGCCATAACCTTTGTTTTGACTATGAACAATAACAAATAATCCCAGTTTACGAGCCAGGTCTGCGGTCTCATCACTGCTAGCATCATCAACTAAAATTATTTCGTCAAAAATATCCGGAATTTCACGGACAGTTTTTTCCAAGGTCTTAGCGGCATTATAAGCCGGCAAAACGGCGATAATTTTTTTATTTTTATACATACTTAGATTAGCAGCAACCAAATAATCACCCAAATTATCAAGAGATAATTAATATTTAAATAGGCTAAGACGCTGCCCGGCCAAAGGCTTTCTAAGACAAGAAACAAAGCCAGAACAGCTGACCAAAAATAAAACATTTCCCGAACAATATTTTTTTTAACTTTAATTAACATAAGTTGATAGTTTCTCTTTTATTTTATCCAGTAAAGTCCGGCCCGAAAATTCCACTTTAATATTCTTAACCAGAATATTCCCCTGATTAACCAGTGATAATCCAGGAACTGACAGTATAAAACTATATTTACCGTTTTCACGATACGCTTCTTTAGTGTTTAAAATAATAGTGGCCTGTTTTAAATTATCTTTAACTATCTGCGGCGCCTGATAAACTGCTAAAATATATTTAGTATTATCTCCGGCTAAAAAGTGCTGATTAATTTCTTTAAATTCCGGATTCCAAAAATCAGCCGCAGCAAAAGAAAAAAGGCCATCAGTTTCCAGCAGCAAATCATCATGATTAATCGTTATTTTCTTTAAACCGGATTCATTACTAGAGAATTCAAATTGCTGATAAGCGGCGCTCAAAGAAAAATTATTATTGCCAAAAGCTAGTGTCTGCAAACTAGCCGGATTATTGGTGGTTGCTTTAATAAAAGAGCTGTCAGTCCAAAAAGATAAAGGTAAATCCGAAACATTAACGGGATGCAAAGAGCTAATAGCCATTAAAGCCGAAGGGGCTTCAGTTATTTTTTTAATCACAATATCATCATCGGCTTTAATTTCTATCTTGTATAAACCAGAAACGGCGGCGGTATTTTTATAACTTATCGGCACCGAAAAATTTCTGACTCGGCCAGAACCTTCGCCGCCAAAATTATCAGCCATTGTCTGAGAAAATATTTTATCGCCCTGATGATAAATACTAATAATTACCGGATCATTCTGTTGATTAAGATTTAAGTCGGCCAAATCAAAATTAAAATTAAAGTCTTTAGACTTATCGCCGATAAAATAAAATTGGTGTGTACCCTGCAAAGGAGTAGCTATCAGTTTAAAGGCCGGGATTTTTTCGGGAAGTATCGGCTCCGGAAAATAAGCGGCTAAGCTATCGGTATTATATAAAGCCAAGCAATCACGCGGATTACCGGTGGCACAAATTTCAGCCGGCTTGTTCTTTAAAGTATTTAAAAATTCTTTGACATCAGAAAATTGCCCGTCTTTTTGGAATAACTGAACGTCGCCGTCAGACAACCTAGTCCAATTAGAAAAATTATCATCCAGGATTTTATTTTCTAGAGGCGCTAATTTGTAACGCCAAACAATATTATCCACTAAAACACCAGCGGAAATTATCGGTGTCGCCGTTGTTAAATTATCCTGATAAGTGACTGTTATCTTGGCCTGCGAAAAAGTACGCGGAGTGGCTACCGAAAAGTAAACCGGATCGCCACTTATTTCGGCGGGCGAATCGGAACTAATTTTTACCCGATCATTCGGGGTAAACTCACCAATAAAACCTTTACCCCCAAAAATATTAATTTTAGACGGATAGCTTCGTGAATAAGTGACATCTCCCAATGGCACAACCTTAAACCAGACGATAAGTCCGGCTAAAATAAGCCAAAAAATAAATAAAACTAGACGTAAATTACGGCTCTTCATATCCTTATTGTAGTTCATTTTAAGGCAAAAGACAAACAAAAACCGGCTTATTTAAACCGGTTTTTGGGGAGTATTTTGAGATTACTTGATATAAATTTCTCTAGCTTTCTTGCCTTTATAGCCAGTGCCGGCCGGAATTAAACAACCGATAATCACATTCTCTTTAAGGCCTTCAAGATAATCAATTTTACCATTAACAGCGGCTTCAATTAAAACACGAGGTGTTTCCTGAAAGGAGGCGGCTGATAAGAAAGAATCCGTGGTTAGAGACGCCTTAGTAATACCCATCAGTAATCTATCGGCTTTAGCTAAATTCTGGGAATCTTTATTAGCTTGGAAAAAGACTTCCTCCTCGATAGTTTCACCAGGAAGTAAATTGGTATCGCCAGCATCTCTAACTAAATATCTGGAGAACATTTGACGAGCAATAATTTCCACGTGCTTATCATTTAAAGGCTGACCCTGAGAAGAATAAACATACTGAATTTCTCGAATAATATATTTCTGAGTTTCAAGTCGTCCTTTAAGCTTATAAAGTTCGCGCAAATCTAAACTGCCTTCAGTAAGCTGAGTACCTTTCTCAATCATATCACCATCTTTAACTAACAACATCGTACCCTTTAAAATATGATGCTCTTTAATCTTACTGACTTCCTTGGCAACGCTGACATATTTCTCCGAAATCGAAGCTACGCCATCAGTCTTAGCCTTAACCACTTCCGTACCCACCTTGAATAATTCCATGCCTGATTTTATTTTCTGACCCTCTTCAATGGAAACTTTAACTTCTAATTTCTTTTTATCCTTAGCGGTAGCGCCCGAGGCTAATTTTATTTCATTAACTTTTTCAGAAAAATAATATTTATCATTATCCTTGCCTTGGTAAGAAATGCTTAAAATCTTAGATTGAGGATTGTTAACAGAAATCTCTTTACCATCCTGGTCTTTAATTATCTTCTGCGCGTATTCTAATTTAATCGTACCGGCCACATCCGAAATTAAAGCTTTCTTTTTTGGAGTTCGGCTTTCAAAAATTTCTTCAACCCGAGGCAAACCTTGGGTAATATCATCATGTCCCGCCACCCCACCAGTATGGAAAGTTCTCATTGTCAGCTGAGTACCAGGTTCACCAATACTTTGGGCGGCAATGATACCAACGGTGGAGCCGAGTTTAACCGGTTTATTATAGGCTAAATCATAACCATAACATTTAGCACAAATTCCTTTATGTAAATGGCAGCTTAAAACCGTGCGGATTTTCACTTCACTGACATTTTTAAGTTTCGCTTCTTTAACTACTTCTTCGCTAAGTAAATCACCGGTAGCGGCAATAGTCTTACCTTTTTCATCTTTAAGATCAGCGGCCAAGAAACGACCGGCAATCTTTCTAAAGAAATCATCGCCAGATTTTTCGGTCTCAGCCCGATTAATAATCATACCAACGGTATCGCCGCAATCGTCTTCGGTAACAATTACATCCTGAGATACGTCAACTAAACGACGAGTCAGATAGCCAGCGTTAGCCGTACGAAGCGCGGTATCAGATAAACCTTTACGGACACCGTGAGTGGAAATAAAGTATTCAAGTACGCCGAAACCTTCTTTAAAGTTTCCTTTAACTGGCAATTCAATAATGGCGCCAGATGGTGAAGTCACCAACCCTTTCATACCTAAAATCTGCACTGGCTGAGCCCAAGAACCACGAGCTCCAGAATCAATCATGGAAAACACCGGTAAAGAATTAACCAAGCCTTTCTTACAAATATCGGCAATTTTATCCTTAGTCTTAGTCCACTCTTCAATCACCTTAGCGTAACGTTCGCTATCAGTAAGCAAGCCTTCTTCGTATTGTTCTTGAATAACATCAACCTTGGCTGTGGCTTCGGAAATCAAAATATCCTTCTCTTTAAGATCTGGCAAATCACCAAACCCCCAAGATAAGCCTGATTTAGTGATAAAAGCAAAACTCTTATTTTTTAAATCATCAATAAAATGCACCGTTTCTTCTTCGGTATAAAGTCTTAAACATTCTTTAATTAAATCCTTAATCTTACCTTTACCCACCACTTCATTAATGAAGCGTAATTTTTCCGGTAAAATTAAATTGAAAATTAAACGCCCAACGGTAGTTCGCAATCTAGCCCCGTTCCAACGAACAATAATCGGTTCATGTAAATCGATAAAACCATTGTCATAGGCCAAACGTGCTTCGTCCATACCATAGAAATGGTGTAATTCTTTATCTTCTTTGCCAACTAAAGATTTGTCTTCAGAGGTCATATAATAAGTACCCCAAACGATATCCTGAGACGGCGCCACAATCGGTTCACCGGTGGCTGGTTTAAGCAAATTATGGGAAGACAGCATGAGTTCTTTGGCTTCTCGACGAGCTTCAGTGGTCAGTGGAACATGAACGGCCATTTGGTCACCATCAAAGTCGGCGTTAAAAGCCGTACAAACTAAAGGATGAATCTGAATCGCTTTACCTTCAATTAATACTGGTTTAAAAGCCTGAATACCTAAACGATGCAAAGTAGGAGCACGATTTAGAAGTACATAAGCCTCTTTAACTGTTTCTTCTAAAATATCCCAAACTTCGTCATGACCGGCTTCCATGTAACGAGAGGCGCTTCTAACATTATGTACAATTTCTCTCTTAATTAATTGGGAAATGATAAAGGGTTTGAATAATTCAAGCGCCATAATCTTTGGCAGACCGCATTGATCAAGATTTAAACGTGGATTAACTACAATAACCGAACGACCAGAATAATCGACCCGCTTACCTAATAAGTTTTGACGGAAGCGTCCTTGTTTACCCTTTAAGGCATCAGCTAAAGATTTAAGCTGTCTCTTTTGGCCAGTCGAGGCTGTTACAGTTTTAGAGTGGCGAGCCGAGTTATCGATTAAAGCATCAACCGCTTCCTGCAACATTCTCTTTTCGTTACGACAAATAACTTCTGGCGCATTTAAGTCGGTCAACTGCTTTAAGCGATTATTGCGATTAATTACGCGGCGATATAAATCATTTAAATCGGAAGCGGCAAAACGTCCGCCATCAAGCGCGACCATTGGACGCAAATCCGGTGGCACCACCGGCAGAACCGTCATAATCATCCACTCGGGACGAATATGATTATTAGATAAGCTCTTGATTAATTTCAAACGCTTCACTAATTTTTCTTTCTTGGAATCAATAGCGCCGCCTAACTTCTCTTCTAATTTGACAATGCTCTTTTCTAAATCAATTTTCATGAGCAAATCACGAATCGCTTCGGCACCGATACCGGCTTCAAAGATATGGCCGAATTTCAAACTCAAATTTTGATATTGATGTTCAGAAATAATTAAAAGCGGTTTAAGATCTTTCAGCTCTTTTAAAGTCGCCGCAAAATCTTCATCAAGTCTTTCAATTTTTTCGTTGCGTTCTTTAGTCAAAGCTTTTTCATCAGCTCCCTTAACTTCATTTTCAGCCTTATGCTTTAAGCCGTGCTGATAATCATTCTCAATACTCTTGCGCTTGGATTTATATTCCTGCTTAATCTGTTCGATCGTCGCTTCTTTTAAATCTTCATCAACAGCGGTCACAATAAAACTGGCAAAATAAATAACTTTTTCCAGCGATTGAATGCCTAAATTAAGTAACAAGCCGATTTTTGAAGAGATGCCTCTTAAAAACCAAATATGGGTGCAAGGAATTTGTAAATTGATATGCCCCATGCGTTCGCGACGAACCACGCTGCGAGTTACCTCGACACCGCACTTATCGCAAACAATGCCCTTGTAACGGATTTTTTTATATTTGCCGCAAGCGCATTCCCAATCTTTGGTCGGACCAAAAATCTTTTCGCAAAACAGGCCGTCTCTTTCAGGCTTCTGGGTGCGATAATTAATGGTTTCCGGTTTAGTAACTTCGCCGTGCGACCAATTGGCAATCTCGTCCGGAGAGGCGAGCTTTAAGCGAATGGCGTCAAAATCACTGGTTTTAATAGGGTTTAACATATTTTCACAATTTTAATTCGAAATTTTTTAAGCCTTTTTCCTGCTGAACTATTTATTCTTCTTCTGGTTTTTCACCGCTATCTTCCGCCGCGATAATCTCGGGCATTTCCAGTTCAAGTTTATCTTCTTTAATTTCTTTTTCCTTAGCCAGCACTAAAGCATCAGCTTCAGCGATTAATTCATCCTCAGAAGAGATAACTTCATTAGCGGCCACCCCACCTTTACTTAATAATTCAACATTTAAACCTAAACCTTTAAGTTCACGAATTAAAACATTAAAAGATTCAGGAACATTTAATTTCTCAATTGGCTCACCCTTAATAATGCTTTCATAAGCCTTGCTGCGGCCAGGAACGTCATCCGATTTAATGGTCAACATTTCTTGCAGAGTATGAGCCGCACCATAGCCTTCAAGTGCCCAAACTTCCATTTCACCAAATCTCTGGCCGCCGAATTGAGCTTTACCACCCAACGGCTGCTGAGTAATCAGTGAGTAAGGACCGATAGAGCGTTGGTGGATCTTATCTTCCACCATGTGGTTTAATTTCAAAACATACTTATAACCAACGGTAATAGCGTGATCATAGGGGACGCCGGTTTTACCATCATATAAAGTAACTTTTCCATCTTCTGGTAATCCAGCCTTGCGAAGTTCTTCTCTAATCTGTTCTTCAGAAATACCGTTTAAGGCCGGAGTGGCTACTTTGTAGCCAAGTTTATGAGCCGCGAAACCTAAGTGAGTTTCGAGTAACTGACCAAGATTCATACGAGAAATAATACCGAGTGGCGATAAAATCACATCGATTGGCGTACCATCGGCCATATAAGGCATATCTTCATCGGGCACAACTTTAGAAATAACCCCTTTATTACCGTGACGACCGGACATCTTGTCACCGACTTGGATTTTTCTTAAGTTGGCCACGGAAACCTGAATGGACTTCAAAACACCAGCTGATAATTTATCACCTTCTTCACGAGAGAACACTTTAACATCAACAACTTTTCCGTGTTCGCCGTGCTCTAAATATAAGGAAGAATCACGGACATCTTTAGCTTTTTCACCGAAGATAGCGCGTAATAATTTTTCTTCAGCTGACAATGTAGTTTCACCTTTAGGCGTAATTTTACCAACCAGAATATCACCGGAAGAAACTTCAGCGCCAATTCGAATAATTCCGTCCTCATCTAAATTATTTAGTTTCTCTTCACTGATGTTAGGAATATCATTAGTGATCACTTCGGAACCAAGCTTAGTATCACGGACATCAATCGTATAATTTTCAATATGGATTGAAGAGAAAACATCCTCGCGAACTAAACGTTCAGAAATAATCACCGCATCTTCGTAGTTAAAGCCTTCCCAGGTCATAAACGCCACGAGTACGTTGCGGCCTAAAGATAATTCACCGTTGTCAATCGCTGGACCATCAGACATAATCTGCTTGGCCGAAACTTTATCGCCAACGCTGACAATCGGATGTTGATTAATACAAGTAGAGGAATTGGAACGTAAAAATTTATTAAGCGGATATTTGGTAACGATACCTTTTTTATTTTCGACATCAATTTCTAAACCATCAGCGCGAGTCACCAAACCGTCTTCGACGGAAATTACTATGTGACCGCTATCAAAAGCCGCCCGCGCCTCCATACCGGTACCAACCACTGGTGATTCGCTAGTAATTAGCGGCACCGCCTGACGTTGCATGTTTGTACCCATTAAAGAACGCTGCCCATCATTGTGTTCCATGAAAGGAATAAGAGAAGTGGCTACAGAAATAATCTGATTTGCGGCCACACCGACAAAATCAATCTTATCGGAAGTTTCTACACTCGGCTGGCCATGTTTTCTAACTTCAAATTTATGAACTAAAATTTTTCCAGTCTCATCCGTGGGAATCGTAGAATCGGCCGTGGTATATTTTTCTTCTTCAAAGGCATCAATGTAAACAATTTCGCTCGTCACGCGACTGCCGGTTTTTTCATGCACTACTTTACGATAAGGAGTTTCTAAAAATCCGTAGCTATTTAATTTGGCATAAGTTGATAAGTGGCCGACTAAACCGATGTTCGGACCTTCCGGAGTGGCAATCGGACAGATACGCCCGTAGTGGGTAGCGTGCACATCACGAACATCAAAACCAGCGCGTTCGCGAGTTAAACCTCCCGGACCCATCGCCGATAAACGACGTTTATGTTCCAGCTCGGCCAGCGGATTAGTTTGATCCATGAACTGTGACAACTGGGAAGACATGAAAAATTCCTTGATCACACCAATTACCGGACGAGCATTGATTAATTTAGTGGAAGTTAAAGTCGTAATGTCAGTCGTCGACATTCGGTCTTTGATAATACGCTCCATGCGGGATAAACCAACTCTAAAACGGGTTTGAATCAGGCCGCCAATCGCGCGCACGCGGCGGTTGCCTAAGTGATCAATATCATCTTCTGGCTCTTTAGTAATATTTAAGCGGATTACTTCGCGAATAATCAAAACTAAATCTTCTTTGCGAAGCACTCGGTTCTCTTTTTTATTAGCTAAATCCAAACTAAAACGTCGATTTAATTTATAACGACCAACGCGGCCGAAATCATAACGATCAAAACGAAAAAACATCGAATGGATAAGCTGGCGAGCGTTTTCGACTGAGGCTAAATCACCGGGACGAATACGGCGATAAACTTCTTGCAAACCTTCAGCTTCAGTTTTAGCGGCATCTTTTTCAATCGTCGCCTCAATGTAAGTTTTTTCGTCAGAATTTTTAACCAAATCAACATCTTTAAATAAACTGATTATTTCTTCATCGGTTTCATAGCCAAAAGCCCGCAAGAGAGAAGTAATCGCTACTTTTCTTTTACGGTCAATACGCACCCAGATAACTTTATTAGAATCCGTTTCAATTTCGAGCCAAGCTCCGCGGTTAGGAATAATCTTAGCTCCATAGCATTTTTTACCTTTAGTAAATTCGGCGGTAAACATTACCCCGGCGGATCGTATTAATTGAGAAACAACCACGCGTTCAATACCGTTAACAATAAAAGTGCCTTTGTCAGTCATGACTGGAAAATCACCTAAATACACTTCTTGATTAACGGCTTGGTTAGTTTTTTTATTCAGTAATCGGGTCTTAACGCGCAGCGGCGCTTCATAAGTGATATTCTTCGCCCGACTTTCAATTTCATTAAACTTTGGTTCGTCTAAATAATAATCTTCAAAATATAATTCGAGATCGCGACCGATAAAATCGGTAATCGGATTTATCTCATCAAACAATTCGGCCAGGCCCTCGTCTAAAAACCACTTATAAGAGTCTTTCTGAATTTCAATAAGTTCCGGCATCGGCATGACTTCTTGGTGGTCATTAAAAAATTTGCGAGCGACAATTTTTTTGTTAGCAGTCTGATTCTTTAGCATAATATTTCCAAATAAATTTTATTTAACAAAAAAATCCTAAACCCTTAAGGATTTAAGCTTAAAATATGATATTCAATTAACTTGCGAAGGAGTAAATCACTGGTACAAAAAAGTTATTGAATTAACTAATTTTTCAGTATAAACAACAAAAAAAACGGATTTGGTATTTTTTGTTTTCACACCTTGTCTACCGTTTGTATCTAGTATTTTATCTAATATTTGAATTGTGATTTTTATTGTATTACAAATTTTTTGTTTTGTCAACAACATTTACCAAGCATCTTCACACATTTTATCCACAACTGTTTACAAGTTTAAATACCTGCCTTATTTTGTTTTATTTTAGCCAGTTCTTCCCGAACAATCCGCCTGTCATCCCAAGGGATTTTTTTGCCATTAGCTAAACAAATATACTGCTCCGCGCCTTTGCCGGTAATTAAGACTAAATCACCCGTTTCGGCCAGTAGCAAAGCCTTAGCAATCGCTTCGCGGCGATCACTGATCTCAAATAAATTGTAGTTTAATTTCTTGCCGGAATTCTCTGCTCCGGAGGCCACTTGACTGATAATCATTTGCGGATCTTCATCATAAGGATCTTCGTTGGTAATGATTACATAATCGGCTTGGTCGCCAGCAATAGTGCCTAAAATCGGCCGCCGACTCTGATCGCGGCCGCCGCCGCATGAACCCAATAAATGAATAATCTTATTATGGGGAATCAGTTTAACGGTTTCGTACATTTTATTCATGGCGCGCGGTTCAAAAGAATAATCAACAATGATGCCAAAATCTTGACCCAAATCAATTTGCTCCATTTTACCCGATAAACAGGTAACACTTTCTAGTCCGGTTTTTACTTGGTCCAAGGACAAACCCTGGCTCAAACCAACTAAAGCGGCGTTCATAGCATTAACCGCGTTAAAGTCCCCTAACAATTTCAGATTAATGGTTTTATTTTGAAAATTAAAAGAAGTTCCTTCGGCCGAAGCCACGACATCGCTGAAATTATAAATATGGCTGTCTTTTAAAATCTTGTCTTCGCCACCGTTTTCCATAAACAAATTGCTGTTGAAGTCCGTATTAGTGGTATAAATAAGTTGTTCTTCACTCCAAAAACTTAAAAAGTATGGGGAATTTTCGTCATCACCATTAACAATCACCACTTTTTTGACCCGATTATAATCCAATTTCTTAAGCGCGGTCGTGGGATGGCAAACCGCCTTTTGATCATTAACATACTTAACCGCACATTCTTTTAAATGAGCAAATAGCAAGCCTTTAGCTTCTTTGTATTTTTGAAAACCGCCATGGCTTTCTAAATGTTCCGGATATAAACCAGTAAAAACTAAAAGGTCATAATTGATAAATCTATGTCTAAATTGAACGATGCCTTCGGAGGTGGTTTCCACAATCGCATACTGACAACGATTTTTTACCATGCGGCGTAAAATCTTTTGCACAAAAAAACGGCCTGGCATCGTCATTTTCTTGTCATTTAGCCATTCGCGCTTACCATCATCAAACATGGCGGTTGAAGTATAACCAACATTATACCCGGCTGACTCTAAAACTTTAGCGATAAAGTACACTGAAGAAGTTTTACCAGTAGTGCCGGTAACACCAATCACAATTAATTGGCGGCTCGGATAGCGATACCAAAAGGCGGCCAGAGCGGCCACAATATAATGGTAAGCTGGCTGAGCCTTCTTAAATAATTGACGAGGAATCAACTTTTTTATGGAATTAATCATATATTTATGAAAGTATTATAGCAGGGATTTTGATAATATAAAAATTTAAAGGTTTTTTGGCTAAAAAGCATCAAAAAACTCAGACAAAAATCTGAGTTTTTATTTTTAAGCTTAAACTACCGAGCAAAAAACATATCATCGTCATCAATCGGTCTAGGTCTTTTAGCTTTAGGGTCTTCCTTGGAGTCCTCCTCGTCTGATAATTTCGGGGCCTCAGTTTCCTCGGTTTCCTTTAAATCCTCAACATCTTCTTCAATCCCTTCTAAAATTTCATCTTCGGTTTTCACTTCGTCTTCCGGCCCATCGTCATCTAACAAAAAGTCAGGAGTTGCTTCTTCAATTTCTTCTGTCTCTTCTTTGGTGTCAATAAAATGTAAAGTATCATCATCACCTTCTTCTAAATAAGAAGCAGGGGCGCTGGAGTTGCTGCGGCTATGAACCGGTAGCGCCGAGATAGCCCCCGTGTTTTCATATTGTTCTTTAGAAATCAACACTTCGCGCGGTTTTGAGCCGTTAGAAGGACCGATGAAACCGTTTTCTTCCAGCATATCCAAAATTTTAGCGGCCCGGCCATAACCAATAGACAACCTTCTTTGCAGCAGCGAAGTGGAAGCACGGCCAGCGGCAATAATAATGTCCTTGGCCTGTTCCATGAGTTCATCCTCGTCGCCATAGTTTCCATCCATGCCGACACCGGCTACGCCGCCAACTTTCTGACGTTCCGTGACGCCATCTAAATATTCCGGCTCGCCACTCTTCTCTTTTATATAATTAATGACATCATTAATTTCTTCATCGCTGACGTAAGCCCCCTGAATTCTTTTCGGTTTAGAAAGTTCCGCAGTTGAAAGTAACATGTCTCCCTGGCCTAAAAGTTTTTCCGCACCGCTCATATCTAAAATAGTTTTAGAATCCACCATTGAGGTGACTGAAAAAGCAATTCGCGCCGGGATATTAGCCTTAATTAAGCCAGTAATAACATCCACACTCGGGCGCTGCGTGGCTAAAATTAAATGGATACCGACAGCCCGCGACATTTGAGCTAGACGAATAATCGCCGCTTCCATTTCTTTGCCGGCCGTCATCATAAAATCAGCTAATTCATCAATCACGAACACAATGTAAGGCAATTTATCTTTGCCGTCCGCATTATAACTCTGGATATTTTTCTTGCCGCATTTGTTTAAAATATCGTAGCGAGAATTCATTTCATTCAAACACCACTTAAGAGCATTGATAGTTTTAGAAACATCAGTAATCACTGGCACTAGTAAATGAGGAATACCATTATAAGCGGGAAGCTCCACGCGCTTAGGATCAACCATAATAAAGCGTAAATCCTCAGGATTGTTTTGATAAAGCAAACTGATAATAATCGTATTTAAACACACTGATTTTCCGGAGTTGGTCGCACCCGCAACTAATAAGTGCGGCATCTTAGTGATATCATAAATCCAAGCGGTGCCGGAAACGTCTTTACCAAGCGCAATCATTAAATTGTGTTTGCGATTTTTAAAAACATTATCTTCTAAAATTTCGCGAAGGCCCACAATGGCTTTGGTTTTATTCGGCACTTCGATGCCGACCAATGATTGCCCGGGAATCGGGGCTTCAATTCTAATTGGATGAGCCGCCAAGGCTAAGGATAAATCATTGCTAAGCGTGGTGATTTTAGAAAGTTTCACGCCTTCGGCTGGTTTAAAAGTATACTGGGTAACCGTCGGACCAACTTTAGTTTCACCCATTTCCACCGGAATGCCAAAATTTTCTAAAGTCTTTTTAATGCGGGAGGCAGCCGCATTAGTATCGCCGCCGATAGCTTGACCCACTTTATGATTTAAAAGTTCGACCGGAATATCAATTTTAATTTGTTTTTTCGGCCAATTAATTTTCTCCTGAATTTTAGGATTATTTTGTTTTAAAACAGCTGCGGTTGGCTCTTCAGAAACATTACTTGCCTCTTCGGCTTTGCTAAAAGCTTCCGGACTCAATTCTTTTTTAGTCCAAGCTCCCAAAATTTCCTCACGGGCACTTTCAATAAATTCCTTAGCTTGGTGACGGCTTGGCTTTTCTAAAGACGGATCAGCTGGTGAAAAAGCAATCTTAAAGAGCTTCGCAAAGGGTCTAAAAATTATGGCTAAGAAACTTTCCTGGCCGATTATTTTAGAAAGAGAAGTATTAAAGACAATAACTAGCGATACTAAAAATAAACAAAGTAAGATAATCACGCCACCCCAGAAACCAAAAAGATAATTAAATAGCTGGCTCAACCAGAAACCGATATAACCGCCGCCGACGCCACTTGCGATAGTACTTTTCCATTCCGTCTCAGAAATAAAAAAATGAAACAGCGTCTGGTAAGAAATAAATAAAATTATTAGACCGATGTAATCACTGGCCGAAATCGCATATTTTTTATTCTGGACCAAAAGCAGACCCCAAAATAAAAAAATGAGCGGCACCAACCATTTACCAAAACCAAAAATTAAAGTCAGCCAGGTAGATAAAAAAGTGCCGACAGCCCCCGACAAATCAAAAAGACCTAATAAACTGATGAGTCCAAAGGCAAAAACAAAAACAATCCCTAAACTGCGTTTAGCTTTTTCATCTAAATTCAGCCGGGGCACGGTCAAATAGTCTAAATTATTATCTTTCTTCTTTTTAGCCATATAAAATCATTATAACAAAAATCAATTTATTTCGATATCGATAAAGACAATCTGCGGAAAACGTTCTTTAATCTTTTTTTCAATTTCATCTATTTTCTTGCCGACCAGACGCGGTACGCGATCTAAATATTCCACGCAGAATTTATTAAACTCTTCCCGGTCGCCCTGAACCTCATCATACTTATCGGATAAAAAATGATATTTATTCATTTCTTTCATCAGTGCCGAAGCGTTAAATTCCACCTCACATTTTATCAAATATTTATCGGCATCAAAAATAGCCGATTTGAAATCATAAATTTTTTCGATACTCGGATCGGCTAATAAAATTTCTTTAACATCATCTTCCATCTCATGAGGAATAGATTTAGTAATTAGATAGTGGCGGTTCTTATTAATCAAAACAATAGCGACCACCCCCAATAAAATACCAATAATAATTGAACCGAAACTGTCCCAATAAGCGCGTCCTGTAAAATAAGCGAGAGCAATACTTAAAAGAGCGATTAAAACGCCCAAGACCGCCAAACCATCTTCATAAACTACCGCTAAAGTAGTGGTGTCGGCATTTTTATTAATAAAGCTCCATTTCGCTTTAGGGTATTTCGTTTTTAATTCATGATAAGCCAGCCAGAAAGTTGAGCCTTCGATGGCAAATGAGACAAGAAGAACCGCTACGGGGAAATAACTAAAGACAAATTCATGACCACTTAGCAAGGAATCGATTCCGTGATACACAGTGATACCGCAGCCGATAAAGAAAATGCCACAAGCAGAAATAAGCGCCCAGATATAGCGTTCCCGGCCATGACCATAAGGATGATCGGAGTCCGGCTTGATATGCGACCGCTCGACGCCAATCAGTAAAAGGGCTTGATTTAAAGTATCCGCTAAACTATGGATGGATTCGGAAAACATAGAACCGGAACCGGTTACCAAGAAACCGGCAAACTTAGCTAAACCAACAATTGAATTGCCCAAGATAGCGGCGATGACAGGCAATTTACCGGCAGTTTTCATAAAAGTAAAAAATTAATAAAAGAGATTGATTGGCTTAATTATAGCAAACATTTTAAAAATTTATTTCAAACAATAAGTTTTACTATTTAAAGCGCACATCGCAATCGCCAAGGCGTCAGCGGCATCATCTGGTTTAGGAATCTCATCTAATTTGAGCAGCATTTTCACCATTTTTTGCACCTGATCTTTTTTAGCCGCGCCATAACAAGCCACCGCCTGCTTAACTTGCGACGGCTTAAACTCAAAAACGGCTAAATTGTTCTGCTTCAGCGTCAGTAAAATGACGCCGCGGGCGTGGCCGACGGTCAGTGCCGTTTTTACATTCTTACTAAAAAATAGTTCCTCAACGGAAGCTAAATCGGGTTGATATTTTTTAATCACTGCCGTTAACTGCTTATGCAAAGAATCGAGTCTCGTTATCAAATCATCTTTAGGGCTGGTCTTAATGGAACCGTAAGTCAAGCAAGAAATTTTTCCGCCCTCGTCACTGATAACCCCATAGCCGGTATCGGCAATCCCGGGATCAACCCCCAAGATAATTCGAGCCATATATTTGTTTTATAAATCCGTATTTAAATAATAGTCGCTCACGTCTTCGTTGTCTTCCAGTTCCGCAATAAATTTTTCAGTTTTCTCTTTCTCCTCATCGTTTAAAACTACTTTTTCATGAGCGACATATTCAATTTCCCCAGATTCCGTTTTAATATTTTTAGCCATCAAAAAATCCGTCATCTTTTGAAAATCGCCCAGAGCACAGTAAACAGTTAATCCTTCGGCTTCTTTTTGAATATCGAGCGCGCCATTATCAATTAATTCCAGTTCTAAATCTTCAAAATTTATTTTTTTAATATCAAGTTCTTCTTGATTAATCATAAAAACTCCCTGTTGGGAAAAATTCCACATTACGGCTCCGAAAGCGCCGCCGTTTTTAGTAAAAATATGGCGGATAGTTGAAGCCGAGCGATTCTTATTATCTGTCACACTTTTAACAACCACTTGAAGACCGTAAGCGCCTAAGCCTTCATAATATAATTCCTCCACTTGAGCGCCACCGAGCTCGCCGGTGCCTTTTTTAATCGCCCGTTCGACGTTATCTTTAGGCATGTTAGCCTCCCGCGCCTTATCAACGGCCGCCCGTAAAGATGGATTAGAATTAGGATCACCGCCTTTCCTGGCGGCAATAGAAATATTATTAGCTAATTTAGTAAAAATAGCGCCTCGTTTAGCGTCGACTAATTCTTTCTGACGATGAGTGGTCGCCCATTTGGAGTGTCCGGACATAAATTTAAATAAATTATTTAACTTAAGGGTTTCGTTTTCAGCTTATCTTAAATTGAAATAAAAATCAATATCCTCTATAATTAAAAGACCAATAAAATTGGGCAAAAAATTAATAACTTTTAACGATTATGACAAAATATAAGATAAAATCCCTAGACGAAATCGTGCTGGCTGCTCTAGATTTTTTTAGTAAAAACGAAGCGCCACGACTGGAAGTGTCTCAGTTTAAATTCCCCTTGGTTGTGGGTAGTGGCAATGCTTATCAAACCGGTAAAATAATTTTTGGTAATAGGTCGGCTATCTACGCCACGGAAAGCGATTTTAAGGCAGTATTAAAACAATATGACAAACTAATAAAAGACAAGACTATTACCGAAGCGATAATTATTTCCGCTTCCGGTGAAAAAGATTCCGTTTGGGAATTGGAATTAGCTAAAAAATCCGGACTCAAAACCACATTGTTAACCTGTTCTCCGGAGTCTAGTGCCGCTAAAATTGCTAATCAAACCATTAGCTACCGAAAATTGCCAGAACCTTATACTTATAATACCTCAACTTATTTAGGCATGATTTTAAGCGCCACCGGTGAAAAAACTGAGATGATTAAAAAATTTCTTAAAAAACTAAAAGTCCCTAAGCGCTTCAAACAATACCAGTCTTACGCTTTTATTCTGCCTGACAAGTTTGCCAATTTAGCCCCGATGCTCGACACTAAGCGCCACGAACTATTCGGGCCCAAAGTGTCGCTGCGCGCCTTTAGTTTTGGCGAGGCCAGACACGCTAAATTTGTGGTTCGCGATAAAAAAGAGCTGGTCATCAGTTTTGGAAAGAATCTTTATTTCGGCGAGCCGGAAGCGCGCTGGGAAATTAATTTACCCGATAGCGCTGACTTCGGAACACTGATGGCGGTCACTTATTTCCTAACTGGTTTAATTCAAAAATCTAAACCTGACTATTTCAAAAAAAATATTATCCGCTTCTGCGGTAATGATGGCTATAAAGCCTACGAATCCACGAAGCCATTTGACGTTATTGTTCCGGGAAATTAAAAAGAGCCTGAATTAATCAAGCTCCGGTTAAGGAATGGCGTCAAAAGATGTTTCTCTGGTTTTTTCGGCTTTTTTAATTTGTTCAAAAACGCTGTACTCAACTTTAAAATCATCATTTATCTGCAAATCCGCCAGTTTCTTATGCCAAGCGGCCACGATTTTTTCATGATCCGCGGGTATTTTTGTGGTTCTAATTAAAAGAGCTAAACAGTTTAAATCAGCGGCGCTAGCACTGGCAATAGCATAAACAATACTTTCGTGAAATGGTTGCTTTTCCATAAAAAATTCTCCTATTTTTAAATTAATAATTGTTAAGGTAATAAAAAAATATAGCAGTTGGCTATATTTTTTGTCAAATTGAAATACTTTTAAAAATAGTCTATTTACCTTTGCCTTGATTTTTTACACCTTCAATGGCGGCTTTTAATTTTTTTGGGCTGGCTAAATAATAATGTCTAATCGGCTTTAACTTATTATCAAGCTCATAAACCAAAGGAATGGCGGTTGGAATATTAAGATCGGTGATGTCTTTTTCAGATATTTTATCTAAATACTTTATTAAAGCCCTTAAACTATTACCCGAAGCGGCAATAATAACTCGCTTGCCAGATTTAATAACAGGAGCTATTTCCTTTTCCCAAAAAGGCTCAACTCGAGCCACCACATCTTTTAAACTCTCCGCCGTCCGGAACCGGAATTCCTTTATAGCGAAGCTGGCCTTTTTGATTATATTTATTTTTGGTTTCAATTTTTGGCGGACGTACATCATAGCTACGACGCCAAATAAGCACCTGCTCTTCACCGAATTTTTTAACCATCTGTTTTTTATTCAGACCTTGTAAGTTTCCATAATGGCGCTCATTGAGCCGCCAATCACGAACCACCGGCAACCATAATTCATCAATCTCTTCCAAAACTAAATTCAAGGTTTTGATGGCTCTTTTAAGTAAAGATGAAAAGGCCACATCAAAAATAAAACCTTGTTTCTTCAACTCTTTGCCGGCCTCAATCGCTTCTTTGATTCCTTTAGTAGATAAATCCACATCCGTCCAGCCGGTAAATAAACCTTTTTCGTTCCACTGGCTTTCGCCATGTCTGATTAAAACGATTCTATACATACTTAGATTATTTATAATTAATAATTACTCTTAACATAACACAATTACTTTAAAAAAACCAATAAATTGACTCAAAATCATCAAAGATGATACTATAAATCCATAATACTATAATAATCATATTAAAGGCAATTCTACAAAACTGAAGAATTTTCTAATTGACCTGCTAATGATTTTGGTCAGATTCCTTTTAGCCCTTAAAAGGCTTATTTATGCTGTAATTATTACCATCTTACGGCCCATTTTTGCGATTTTTAAATTCTTACTGACCAAGCCTTTAATTAAGCTTTATCACCTAATATTTAAATTAAAAAAATCCAGTTTAGTCGAAAGCCCCTGGCACGTCTTAGTCAGACAGCGCGCTTTGCACGTCCTAGTTTTTTGTCTGACCCTTTTTATTATCACTTCAAATGTTTTAAATTTTAGCAAAGATTCCGCCAACGCTAATGCCAGCGCTCAAGCCAATCAGACAATTATTTCACATTTAGTAAAAAATGAATTTAGTGCGGCAACTGACGAAGGGACTCTTATTGAAGAAACCAGTAATCTGCGTCAAATAATGGCTTCTGGCAAAGAAAAATATCAAAATTTGAAGGACGCGATTTTAAATCGCCCCTGGATTAGCGATGTTGTCGATGAAGAAAGCGATTTAACTTATAATGATGAAGCTTTAATAAATAATAGCCCGCTAAACCCTGGTGGAAGCAGCGACCAGGACACCAATATAACCAACCCGGATAATACGGCGCCCGCAGCGCCGCCAGTCAGTCGTTCCGAAGCTATTTCATATACCGTCGGTAATGGCGATACTATATCTTCAATTGCTAATAAATTCCGGATTACTATTAATACTATTTTATGGTCTAATAATTTAACGGCTTTTAGTTTAATCAGGCCGGGTGATAAATTAACGATTCTACCAGTTAGTGGTACTCTTTATACCGTTAAAAGTGGCGACACCGTCGGCCGCGTCGCTTTGAAATTCGGTGTTGAAGAAAATAGTATTTTTCAATATAATAATATCAAAAGTGCCAATGGCTTAGTGATCGGCAAGAGCATTATTATTCCTGGCGGTAAAAAAATTGACGAAAACAGCGACGTAACAGTGGTTAAAAAAACTGTTGTCAGTCAAGTAAGCGACGCCGTAGCTGTTATTGAAAAATTAGTTAATCCTAAACAAGCCCCCGAATCAAACACCAGATTACTCTGGCCAACCGAAGGTCATCGCATCACTCAATATTATTCCTGGCGCCATACAGCCGTTGATATTGCGAATAAAATTGGAACTCCGATTTATGCCGCTGCGGCCGGAACCGTTGTCTTCGCTGGCTGGAGCACCGGCTATGGTAATAACACGGTTATTGATCACGGTAACGGCATGAAAACCCGATATGCTCATGCTTCTAAATTATTCTTTAACGTCGGCGACCATGTAGAACGCGGCGAAGAAATAGAAGCAATGGGTTCAACTGGTTGGTCCACTGGACCTCACGTCCATTTTGAAGTTATAATAAATGGCGTAAAATATAATCCATTAAATTACATTAGATAAAATATAAAAAAATATGCAAATAGTTTTAGGAATTGTTATCACTGCTCTTGGCGCTTTAATGGCCATGAAAACTGAGTGGTTTGTGGAAAATTTAGGACGCTTAACTTGGTTTGAGGCTAATTTAGGATCTGAGGGCGGAACCCGGCTGGGCTATAAGTTAATAGGCGTTTTAATTATTTTTATCGGCGTTATCATGATGACTGGCAGCGGTGATTTATTTTTTAGCTGGCTAGTTTCACCCTTAACTAAATTTTCTAGTCCCAGCCGATAAACTTCCTTGATATTTTTTGCTTGACCAGAATAAGTTATTAATATACTATAGGAAAAGAAAATTAGCGGGGCCCCTAGCTCAGCCCGGTTAGAGCATCTGCTTTGCAAGCAGAGGGTCAAGGGTTCGAATCCCTTGGGGTCCACTAAACATAAAAATCTCACCTTCGTGAGATTTTTTTGTTTATTAAGTTATTTAGAATCGATAACTTTCGAGGTTTGACCATTAGACTGTTTTTTGTTAAAATTACTTCACTAATTTATTAAATTTAAAAAATTATATGAGTAGCAAAAGTAAACAACCAGTCCTTATTGGAATAATTATTGTTCTAGCAATCGCCCTAATTTATTCAATCGCCACCCGCGATAATAACCGAAGAAATAACGATTACAGTGATTTATCAAACCCTAATGGGCCTGGTGACAACGAACCGATGGTCGCAGAAAATAATCCGACTCCAAACACTCCTAATCCCGAAACGGCACCTGCTAACCCCGCAACCACCACTCCGAATTATATGATGCCACAACTCCCAGCCACCATCACCGAAAATCAGAAAGCTGAGTTAAAAGCTGGCAGCGAAGATCACCAGCCCAAAGAATTAACTTTTAATATTACGGGCGGCAGTTTCTTCTTTACTCCCAATGAAATCAAGGTCAAACAAGGAGATAAAGTAAAAATTATTTTTACCAATGTCGGCGGGATGCATAATTTGATGTTACCCGACTTTAAGGTCGGCACCAAAACCATTCAAACTAACGAAAGCGACACAATTGAATTTACGGCCAACAAAAAAGGCACTTTTGAATTCTACTGCGCGGTCGGCAAAGGTTATCACCGTTTAATGGGTCAAATCGGCGTCTTGCTAGTAGAATAATATTCTAAAAAATAGAGCTTTTAAAAAATCCAACTTAGTTTGGATTTTTTATTAGCTAACTAGTGGTCTCTTGACTTTAAAAATGAAAAGGCTAGAATAGTTTTCATGGACAGTATCTTCCCTTTCTTAAACGATGGCATAACTTTTCCATCGTTTCCGTTACCGGTAAGTTTATTGCCATCTATAATCCGGCGCGGAATTATCGGAAAGCTGTCGAGGCCAACCACGACGAAAAGTTTTCATAGTGATGACCAGGGGTCTGAAAAACTCTGACAAGACGCTTTACCGCTGACCAATTCGGATCAAGATCCAATGTTATGGGTCTCCGAACTCCTTGAGCAAAAGCTCACACTAACTAATTTTCTTTTTTAAAAAAGAACACACAGGTCAAACCTAATGAAAAGCATCCTCCAACTGGATGCTTTTTTCTTTTATAGCCAAAAGACTCAGATGTGGTAAAATATTCTTATGACTACAAAAAATCGACCAAAACTCATGATAATTGATGGGCACGCCTTAATTCACCGCAGTTTTCATGCCCTACCGACAACTTTAACCACTAAAGATGGCTTAATCGTTAACGCGGTCTATGGTTTTACCTCCTTTTTACTTAAGGCTTTTATTGAATTTAAACCGGAATATGTGGCTCTTACCTTGGACCGCAAAGCTCCGACTTTCCGCCACGAAGAATATAAAGAATACAAGGGCACCCGGACGGCTGCGCCTGACGAACTCTATGAACAAGTCCCGATTGTTAAAGAGGTGGCCAAGGCCTTAGATATTCCCATTTTTGAACTTGATGGTTTTGAGGCCGATGATTTAATCGGTACCATAACACTCCGCGCGGAAGAAGAAACCGAATTTGAAAGCTATATTGTTACCGGCGATATGGACAGCCTCCAGCTAGTTAGCCCCCTAACTAAAGTTTATTCAATGAGCCGCGGACTAAACGACAGCACAACTTATGATGAGGCCAAGGTAGTGGAGCGTTATGGTTTAAAACCAAACCAAATCGTCGATTACAAAGCTTTGCGCGGCGATGTTAGCGATAACATCCCCGGAGTCAAAGGTATCGGCGAAAAAACGGCCACCGAATTACTTCAAGAATTTAAAACTTTAGCTGGCGTCTATCAAGCCGCTGAAAAAAATAGCGACAAGATAAAACCCCGAATTTGCGAACTGCTTAAAACTTATAAAGACGACGCTTATATGAGCCAAAGTTTGGCCACCATTAAGCGCGACGTTCCCCTTGATTTAAATTGGGAAGATTTACGGCTCAATTCTTTTGATGTCGATAGTGCCGCTGAACTTTTTACGCGCCTAGAATTTAAATCTCTAATTGGTAAATTAAAAATTATTAAAGGCGGAACAAGCGAAACATTTGAAAAACCGGCCTCGGGTTATACCGATAAATTTGTCAGAAATAAGGCCGAGAAAAAATACTTACTAATAGATAGCGAAGTTAAATTTGCTGACTTTTTGAAAAAATTAAAAAAAGTAAGCGCTTTGGCTTGTGATACCGAAACCGATGGTTTGGATCCGATAACAGCCGAACTTCTGGGAATTTCTTTTTCCTGGGAAAAGGATACTGCTTATTATCTAGACATCTCCCAAGGAAAATCACAAAAGACGGCTGACTTATTTAATTATCAAAAATCCGATAACCTTTCGAACCCTTGGCTTAAGGAATTAAAACCCATTCTAGAAGATGCGAAAATAAAAAAATGCGCTCATAATGCTAAATTTGATTGGCGCGTTTTCAAAAACCAAGGAATAAATGTTCAGGGCTTATTTTTTGACACGATGCTCGCTTCTTATTTGCTTAATCCAGATAACCGCCAACATAACTTAGACGCCGTTTCTTTCCGTGAACTTGGTTGGGAAAAGATTTCCACCACTGAACTAATCGGCAAGGGCAAGACTCAAATTTCTTTCTCTCAAGTGGAACCGGAAAAAATTGCTCAATATTCTGGTGAGGACGCTAACTGCACTTGGCTGCTCAGTGAAATATTGGAAAATAAATTAAAAAAAGAAAACCTATTAAAGTTGATGACCGAGATTGAATTGCCCTTAGTTACCGTACTGGCTGATATGGAAGAAAACGGCATTATTCTTAACCCTCTAAATCTTAAAACCATCGAGAAAGATTTGGCCAAGCGCTTAAAAGAACTGGCCAAAAATATTTATGCGGCCGCCGGAGAAGAGTTTAATATTAACTCGCCCAAACAATTGCAGGTTATTCTTTTTACTAAATTAGGCATCTCTGCCAAGAATATTAAAAAGACTAAAACTGGCATCTCCACCGCCGATGATGAACTAGAAAAACTATTAGGCGAACATGAAATTGTTTCTTTAATCCAAAATTATCGGGAACTTAATAAATTACAGAATACTTATGTGACGGCGCTACCTAGTTTGATTAATAAAAAAACTGGACGCATTCATACTAGTTTCAATCAGACCGTGGCCGCTACCGGACGCTTATCGTCTAACGAACCAAATCTGCAAAATATTCCCACTCGAACCAATGAAGGCAAGAAGATTCGATCAGCTTTTGTAGCTAAAAAGGGTTGGAAATTAGTTAGCCTGGATTACTCCCAAATTGAACTTCGACTGGCCGCCCATTTATCAGGTGACAAAAAAATGATTAAGGCTTTTAAAGATAAAGAAGATATTCACACCGCGACGGCTGCCGAAATTAATGAAGTGAAATTATCGGAAGTTACCAAACAGATGCGTTATGAAGCCAAAGCCATTAACTTCGGCATCTTATACGGCCAGGGCCCTCACGGTCTGGCGCAAAACGCCGGCATTCCTTATAATCGCGCTCAAGAGTTTATCGCTAAATATTTTGAAGCTTACCCGGGGATACGGTTAATTGATTGATACTGCTATTATAAAAGCCCGTACTAAAGGATATGCTATTACTATGTTTGGTCGTAAACGATATTTGCCAGAAATCGATTCTTCCACCGCTGTCATCCGCCGCAGCGCTGAACGCATGGCGATTAACACCCCCGTTCAAGGAGCCGCGGCCGACCTAATCAAACTGGCCATGATTAATATTTTTGACCAGATAAAAAATAAGCCCGAAGAAATAAAAATGCTCCTCCAAATCCACGATGAATTGATTTTTGAAATAAAAGAAGATAGAGTTGATTCTTGGCTACCGGAAATGAAAAAGCTTATGGAAAATGCCGTTAAACTTCAGGTGCCGATTATTGTCGAATCAGCTGTCGGTGATAATTGGGGCGAACTTAAATAAAATGTCTAAAACAGAAATAAATAATAAAAAAATTGCCTTTATCGGTTATGGCTTGGAAAACCAAGCCCTTTTAGCTTGGTTTAGGAAACATCAAACGCCAGCCGAGTATACGATTTGCGACAGCCGCCAAGAAGTGCAGGAAAATATCAACGGCGTCTTCTGGCAACTCGGGCCGGATTATTTGCAGAATTTAAATGACTTCGATGTTATTTACCGTTCACCGGGCTGCCCCTTATCACTTCCAGAATTACAACCAGTTAAAAACAAGCTTAATAGTGCCATGAATTTATTTATGGAACTGTCGCCCTCTAAAAATATTATTGGCGTTACCGGCAGCAAAGGTAAGGGTACCACCGCTAGCCTGATTTATGAGATTTTAAAAGAAGCTAAAAAATCCGTCTTCTTAGGTGGCAATATCGGCGTCGCCCCTTTCGCTTTTATCGATGAAGTAACAGAAGATTCTTATGTTGTCTTAGAATTATCTAGTTTTCAGTTAGAAGATTTTAAAATTAGTCCACGTTACAGCGTCTTAACTAACCTGTTCCGGGAACATTTGGAGCCCGCTGATCCTAATAACCCTAATTACCATAAAACTTTTGAAGATTATAAAAAGGCTAAATTAAATATCGCCAAATTTCCAGAAAATGAAATTCTGCTAACCCACACTCGATTAACCGACGAAGTTAAAGGTGGTAAAATAAAATATTTTAATACCTGCGATTATCCAAGCCGGTTAGCGGGAGATTTTAATAAAGAAAATGTGGCCGCCGCCGTGATGCTCGCTGATATTTTAGGAATAGATGAAAAAGTTACCAAAAAAGCCATAGCTAATTTTAGTGGCCTGCCTCACCGTTTAGAAAAAATCGCCGAAGTAAATGGCGTCACTTACTATGACAACAGTTTTTCGACCACACCTGAAAGCACCATCGCCGATGTAAAATCTTTTCCGGGAGCAATTGTTATGCTAGGCGGCGCGGATAAAGGCGCCGATTTTAAAGAGTTGGCCAAAGAAGTGGCCGCCAGCGTTAAATTTGTGATTCTCTTTAAAGGTGAAGCTTCGCCGCGTTTAAAGATGGACTTAATTCACGCCGGGCTTAACGCCAACAGAATAAGCATCGCCGGCAGTATGGCCGAGGCGGTTAGAAAAGCCAGCCAGCGGGCCGCCGAATTCGAAGCCGAGGTGGTCTTACTTTCCACCGCTTGCGCTAGTTTTGGGCTATTTAGAAACTACAAAGAGCGCGGCGATTTGTTCCAAAAATATGTCAAAGAGCTCAAATAATTTAATTGGCGTTTTTGACTCCGGTCTGGGGGGTTTATCGGTGCTTAAAAAATTTTTAAGCGACGTGCCGGGTTATCATTATATTTATTTAGGAGATAACGCTCGCGTGCCCTATGGTAATAAATCTCCAGAGATAATTTATAATTACACTATCCAGGCCGTTGAATTTTTATTTAAACAGGATTGTCATTTAATTATCATCGCTTGTAACACGGCCTCGGCTCATGCTTTGCGACGGCTGCAGCAAGAATGGCTGCCCAAACATTATCCCAACCGTCGCGTACTAGGCGTTATCAAGCCTTTGGCCGAAAGTACAGCGAGTCATAATTTTAAAAAAATTGGTATTATCGGCACTACCGCGACCATTAATTCTAAAGCCTACCTCCGGGAAATTCACGAATTGAATCCGAAATTAAAAGTCTATAGCCAAGCGGCACCGCTCTTAGTTCCTTTAGTTGAAGATGGTCGGATAAATAATCCCGAAACAAAATTAATCTTACAATCATATTTAAATCCGCTGCAAAATAAGAAGATAGATACCTTAATCCTGGCCTGTACTCATTATCCTTATCTAGAAAATATCATTAAAAAAATTATGGGCCGGAGCGTTAATGTTCCGGATACTGGAAAAATTATTGCCGCCAGCTTAAAAGATTATTTGAGCCGCCACCCCGAACTTAAAATTACCAAAACTAAAACTAGCTGCGACTTCTATACAACCGATAATTCCCAAATTTTTAAAACTCAAGCGGAAAAATTTCTTAAGCAAAAAATTAAATCAGTTAAACAGATTAAATTATGATCATCTTTATTTATGGGCCCGATACTTATCGCAGCCGCCAAAAATTAAACGAGCTAAAAGATAAGTTTATTAGCGAGGTAGATGCTTCTTCTAATAGTTTAATTGTGTTGACGGTAAAACCACCAACCTTAAAGAAATCAGTGAAAAAATAAATACCGGTTCGCTCTTTGTTAAAAAGCGAATGGTGGTTATTGAAGATATTCTGGAAAATAAAAGTGAAAAATTATTCAGCGACCTAGCTTTATTTCTAAAAAAAAGAAGTGAGGCCACAAGCTCCGATGAAGATAATATCATTATTTTCCGAGATAGCGATCTAAACAACAAAGACCGAAAATTAAAGAAGGATGGACAAAAATTATTCGCCTACCTAGCATCCCAAAAATATGTTCAGGAATTTAAAAATCTCTCTAGCCCTCAGCTAGTGGATTTTATCCGTGAGGCCGTTAAAAAATTGGACCGTAAAATTGAAATGGCCGCTATTAACACTTTAATCACTCGCACCAATTCCGATCTGTGGCGCATCTCCTCTGAGCTTCATAAATTAGCCATGGCTATTTCCAGCGGCGAGGAAATCAGTAATCAAGCTGTAAAAAACCAAGTAGCCGGCATCTATGACGAAAATATTTTTAATTTAACCGACGCGATTTCCGCCCGCAATAAAAAAACCGCTTTAACTTTACTCGAAGAACAATATTTAGCTGGCGTCAGTGAAGACTATATTTTAGTAATGTTAATTCGTCAGTTTAAAATTCTTTTGCAAATAAAAAGTGCCGCCGCCGCTAATTTGAGTGCCACCCAAATCGCCAGTCAATTAAAAATTAACCCTTATGTTATTCGAAAAAGTTTGCCGCAAATAAGCAGCTTTACCTTGGAAGTTTTAAAAGATTATTTAAATCAGTTAATCGCCCTCGACTTCGCTAATAAAACCGGACAGAAAGAAATAAAAGCGGAGTTAGCTTTGTTTGTTGCGAAATTGTAATAAAAAACCCGCTTCATTTTTTGAAACGGGTTTCTGATTAAGAGAAAAAATGTCTAAAGCTAAGAGAAACCAAGTGACCAAGAGAACAAGGATTACTTGCGGACACCAAGGAAGCGATAACGAGCACTCCAGTCACGACCAAACCAATCGAGGCTAAGCCCACGCTCAGAGCCATGGACGTGCAGATAAGGCACGCAACGATAGTCACTAGCAAGGCGCCAAACAGAACCCAGAGCGACAATTGAAAATTGTCTTTGCAGTTCAGGGAATAAAATCCCTAGAGCCAATAATTCCATTAAAGTAGCTGGGCGATAACCAGCTTTGTTCATCTCAGAAATTGCGTCGCCAGAGCTAATCACATAATTAAAATGGAATAACTTAGCTACTTCGGTGGACACCCCGATTTCATTCGATCCGAAATTGTCAGCAATATCATTGTTCACACAATCATAGTTGCCATCAGCGATGGCTTGTTTGATGGTTTTAGTGTGATCAACGACAAGAGATATAAGCTCCTCTTCTTTTGATTCTTTTAAAAGATTAGCAACTCTTTTTGTTAGAGCTTCATCGGACCGCAATCTAGAAAATTGCTCCAAGGTAACACCGGCATTTTCCAGAGCTTTTAAAGTAGCACCAATTTCTCCGAAACCAGCGTTCCATAAACCAGACTTGTTTTTCATAACTTTGTCCTCCAATTTTGTGCCTTGTCTATTTTTTATAGACTTTGGCGGGTTAAACAATAAAATTAATTATTAAATTACTAAGGTTATATTATCATAATTTAGATGTTTTGTCAATGGTATTATAAATTTTAAAAATAGCCACTAGGTAAAATGAAATAATTGTTTTTTATAACATCATTTATCTTATACCACAAAAAGATAATTTGATTCGATTTACCAGGTCAAATTAAATTAATTTATTTAAATAATTTTACCCATTTTACTCTTGCCTTTTTCTTTCTAGTTTGTTATATTCAATTAAGAGTTTGACCAACCCTATTTTTATTTATCTTGAGTCAAAATAAATTAGCTAAGATTAAGGGCAATTAGCTCAGTTGGTTAGAGCGCAACACTGATAATGTTGAGGTCGGAGGTTCGAATCCTCCATTGCCCACATAACTGCTTGCAGTTTAAGTATCGCGGGGTAGAGCAGTTGGCAGCTCGTCGGGCCCATAACCCGAAGGTCGTCGGTTCGAATCCGACCCCCGCAACAAGTTTTTTACAAAAAACTTTACCGATGCCTCGGTAGCTCAGTGGTAGAGCAAAGGACTGATTTTCGGTCCGTCTCATGGAAACATGGGAATGAAAATCGGGTGAATTCGGGGAAACCTTAATCCTTAAACGGAAAAGGCAATCCCGAGCCAAGCCTTAATTGGGATAAAATAATTAAGGAAGGCGTAGAGACTAGTGGGTGAGCCCAACAATAACCCCACAGATAGCGCCCGACTCCGTCCTTGATATGTAAATATTAAGCGGAGATGATATAGTCCAATCCTTAAGGAAACTTAAGTAGTTTACAAGGAAAATCCTTGTGTCGTCAGTTCGATTCTGACCCGGGGCACAAAAGTAGATAAAAAAATGAACCAGTGTTATAATTATACTGTTACCATAGGTTCAATTTTTTATTTATGCGTTCTGATAAAAATTCAGCTATACAACTTAGAAAATCCGGTAATTCTTATAGTCAAATAGGTTCCGCTTTAAAAGTGCCAAAAAGCACTTTAAGTAATTGGTTAAAAGATGTTAGTATTTCTCAAGAAGCGCTTGAAAAAATACAGGCTAGAACAAATTCTACGGGAATAGCAAAATTGATAGAAAGAAATAAAAATCAAACCGTTCTTGCGAAAGAAAGACACGATAAGTTCTATGAATCAGGGAAAAAAGAGGCAAAAACCTTATTGAATAATTCCCTGTTCTTAGTGGGTCTTTCACTATACTGGGCCGAGGGCTATAAGCAAGGCGCTTATGGCAGTAAATGGAAAAGTATTGATTTTGCTAACTCTGACTCTGAGATGATAGAAATGATGGTGTTATTTTTTACCAAATTTTTAGAAATAAAAAAATCTGACATAAAAGTTCAAATTATGCTTCATGATCCTAAAAATACGGAAAAAGCTTTGAGTTACTGGCATAAAATAACAAAGATTCCTGTAAATAACTTTATCGCTACGTCCCATTCTGTCAGTTCAGCTAGCTCAAACAAACAAAACCGAAAACTAGAATACGGAACAATTCATTTAAGAATCAATAGTGTGGAGAGTTTTTTCCGATTAATAGGTTGGATAGATGAATTAAAAAGAAAGTTTATATAACGGGGTGTCGTATACCGGTAGTACGCATGCTTTGGGAGCATGTTGACTGGGTTCAATTCCCAGCACCCCGACATTTTTGGCCAATTAGACCAAAGCTAAGCAGATAATAGCCCTTGATTTTTATTTAAGTTTGTGCTAGAATCTGATTAATAATTAACGAATTTTTATTTAAAACACCGTATGCCAAATAAGAAATCTGCTAAAAAAGAATTACGTAAAAACATAAAACGTAATCTTGAAAACAAAGTGGTGTCTAAAACAATGAAAAAAGCTGTCAAAACCAGCTTAAAAGTCATTGCCACTGGCGAAAAATTGACTAAAGAGGCGATCTCTTCGACAATTAAAGCCATCGATAAAGCTGCTAAAAAGGGCGTTATCAAAAAGAACACCGCCGCTCGTAAAAAATCTCGCTTACAAAAAAAGATTAATACTTTAAAATAATCTTCTAATTTTAGACTCTTTCTTGGATATAACGCAGACTCTTGTTCTCATTATTTCTCGGTAGAGCCCACAAAAAAAATGTTAGACAAGAAAATCAAAGAAAAAATTATCAAAAAGTTCCGCGTTCATGACACTGATACCGGTTCCACTCAAGTTCAAATCGCTATTTTAACTGAAGAAATTAAAGAACTGACCGAACATTTAAAGCAACACAAGCACGATTTCTCTTCCCGACGGGGATTACTTAAGAAAGTCGGCGAAAGACGCAAACTTTTGAAATATTTACAAAAAGAAAACGAGACTCAATTTAGAGAATTAGCAGAAAAATTAAAATTAAAAATTGCCAATAAGCTAATCGCCGAAGAGGAGGAGGCTAAACTTAAAGAGAAGAAATACGCCCCGACTGACAGTGAAGATGCGATCGAAGAACCGAAAGATTTAGTTGATGAGGTGATTGAAGAATAACTATTAGGCAGACGGTTTTACAACTTATATGATAAAACACAAAGAACAGAGAGTTGGTGTTTTGGTGGATGTATCTAACATGTATCATTCCGCCAAAAATTTGTATAACCGCCGAGCGAATTTTCAACAGATACTTACTCAAGCAGTGGCTCTTCGAAAACTTATTCGGGCCACTGCTTATGTTATAAAGAGCGATAACGAAGATGAGATGTCTTTTTTTGAAGCCCTAAGTCAACAAGGCTTCGAGGTTAAAATGAAGGGCCTGCAAACCTTTGCCGGAGGATCTAAAAAAGGTGATTGGGATGTGGGAATTGCCATTGACGCTATCAAACTAGCCGATAAGCTGGATGTAATTATTTTAGTATCCGGTGACGGCGATTATTTACCGCTCGTTTCCTACTTACAGAACAACAAAGGCTGTTTAGTTGAAATAATGGCCTTTAGAAAAACTTGCTCTTCCCGACTAATTGAAGAAGCTGATGACTTTATCGATTTATCAAGCGATAAAAAATTCTTAATCGGAAAATAACCCAGCGTAGCCACATCTATCTCGGTGTGGCTATTTTGGTTTTTATATAATAATAGTTCTGATTAGTAGATAGATAGCGCTGTAATATTTTACAGTTCTGTAATCTACTTACCAGACTCAACAAAAAAATGTTAAATGAAAAAGTGTTTAAGACACAGTGGTTGGGCCGAGAATTAAGCGTCAAAACTGGTCGCTTAGCTCTGCAATCAGACGCTTCCGTGCTCGTCCAATATGGCGAGACGGTGGTGATGGCCAATGTCGTTCAAGCTAAAACTGAGCGCGATGGCGTTGATTATTTTCCACTAATGGTGGACTTTGAAGAAAAACTTTACGCAGCTGGGATCATTAAAGGATCACAGTGGGTTAAGCGTGAAGGCCGGCCAACCGATCAATCGGTTTTAACTGGCCGCATGATTGATAGATCAGTTCGTCCACTCTTCGATCAAGATGATAGACGTGATGTGCAATTAATCATTTCCGTACTCGCTGTGGATCAAGAAAATGACTATGATATCGTATCCCTGTTAGCCGCTTCCGCTGTTTTATCAATTTCCGGTATTAATTGGCAAGGGCCAATTTCTGGCATTAGAGTTGGTTTAATTGATGGTCAATTTATATTCAATCCTAGTTACGAACAACAAGCAGCCAGTAGTTTGGATTTAATCGTATCTGGAACTAAGGACCGCGTACTGATGATTGAAGCGGGGGCTAACGAAACCCCAGAAGCCGTCATGGCCGACGCAATTATTGCCGGTATGAAAGCTATGGAAGGCGCTTTAACTTTATTTGAAGAACTTAAAGCTAATGTTTTACCGAAAGAAAGAGCGACTAAGAAAGCTTTAAAGAGCGCGGAAGAAATTGCTAAAGAAGAAGCTAAAAAAGCGCTGTTACCGATGGGTGAAACTTGGCTTAAGAGTAATATTCCTAATATTTTATTTGAAAAAATATATTACACCAAAACTGAACGTAAGGGTGCGGTTACCGCTATCAAAGAACAACTGGATAAATATTTATTCGATAATGGCATTGATAAAGATGGCCGAGCTTATGTCATTAAAAAATTAGTTGAAAAAATGATTGATGAGGAGATTACGCGCGCTATTTTAGAAGATAAACGCCGCGTTGACGGTCGCCCCCTTAATCAAATTCGTCCGCTATTAGCCGATGTCAATCTATTACCTCGGGTTCATGGCTCTTCATTATTCTCTCGTGGCGAAACTCAAGTGATGTCAATTATCACTTTAGGTGCTCCTGGCTTAGAACAATCCCTTGAAGGCATTGAAGGTGCCAGCAAAAAACGCTACATGCATCATTATAATTTTCCACCATATTCCGTGGGTGAAGTTTCACCCCTGCGTGGCACCGGTCGCCGCGAAATTGGTCACGGCGCCTTGGCTGAAAAAGCTTTGATGCCCGTAGTTCCTTCAAAAGAAGAATTTCCTTATGCTATTCGCGTAGTTTCCGAAACTCTAGGTTCTAATGGCTCATCTTCCATGGCCTCTACCTGCGCCTCCACGCTAGCCTTAATGGATGCGGGAGTACCAATTAAAAAACATGTGGCCGGGATTGCGATGGGTCTAGCTTCAGTTCCAGATATGAGCCGCTGGGAAGTTATTACTGATTTACAAGATTTAGAAGATGGCGATGGCGGCATGGACTTTAAAATTACTGGTACTGATACTGGTTTAACGGCAATTCAACTTGATACCAAAACTATCGGACTTGATGAAGCCATTATTCGTCAAACTTTAATCCAGGGACGCGAAGCTTTAATGAAATTTTAGCCGTCTTAAAAAACGCTATTCCCGCTGCCCGTCCAGAATTATCCAAATATGCTCCGCGAATTATTAGCTTTAAAGTTGATCCCACTAAAATTGGAGCGATTATCGGCTCTGGTGGCAAAACTATTAATAAAATTATTGAAGAAACTGGCGTGTCCATTGATATTGAAGATGACGGCTTAGTGATGATTTGCGGCACCGATGTGGCGATGGTTGAACTAGCCGTGAGCAAGGTTCAAGAAATCATTAAAGTCTTTGTCGTAGGTGAAACTGTAACCGGCAAAGTCGTTCGTTTAATGGACTTCGGCGCTTTTGTGGCCCTAAACTCTAATCAGGACGGCATGGTTCATGTTAGCAAACTAGCGCCTTATCGTGTTGACAAGCCAGCTGATTTGGTAAACGTTGGCGACCTGGTAACAGTTAAAGTCGAAGAAATTGATGATCAAGGACGGATTAACCTCACTATGAAAGGATTATCGGAAAATGAAGCTCTATGGAAAGATGAAAAGGGCAAATCAACTGGTAATGGTTTTGTCGGCAGTCGACCGGGGGGACCAGTCCACCGCCCAGGCAGTTTTGGCGCCCCCAGAACTGGAGCGCCACGACCGCGAATCTAAGCCATTGACTTTTTAAAGTCTTTAAGTTAGAATTTGGTTATTAAATCAGCATTTTAAGCAATTAAACGGTGTCTTGAATCTAAGAATCAGATACGCGTTTCAAAGATTATGTTAACTATAAAATTATCGAAGCTTGGTAAAAAAAACAAGAAAGTATTCCGAGTTATTATTTCGGAGAAGGGACGTGATCCCTATGGTAATTCCTTAGAGATTTTAGGTTCTTATGATCAGTATCATAAAGAATTACAAGTTAAAACTGAAAGAATTAATCATTGGCTATCTAAAGGCGCTCAAATGACGCCAACCGTTAACAACTTATTAGTTGGCAAAGGAATTATTGAAGGCAAGAAGGTTATTGCTTCCAAACCAGGAACCGTTAGCGAAAAGAAACAAGGCCAAATTAAAGCTAAAGCTGATAAGAAAAAAAAGGCGGCTGAAGCCGCTGCCGCGCCAGCGCCAGAGGTTATTGCCGAAGCCGCTGTTAGCGAGGAAACTGTTGCCTAAAACACTAGTTACTTGATACAATAAAAGTATAAAGCCTTACCCCTTTGGGTAAGTTAATATAATTAACAATATTTCCACCAAACCTAATGCTAATCATTAACACGTTTGGTTGAAAAACAAAAGTATGGAAGCTCAAGACAAGCAATTTTTAGAAACGATTGTTAAACAAATCGTAAGCAATCCTGGGGACGTTAATGTTGAAAGAACCGTAGATGAAATGGGAGTTCTGTTAACTCTAAAGATTAATCCAGCTGACATGGGCTATGTCATTGGACGCAAGGGGCAAACTGCTCAAGCAATTAGAACTTTATTAAAAATCGTGGGCGCCAAGAACAACTCTCGCGTTAACCTAAAGATCTATGATCCAGAAGGCGGCAAACGCCATGAGAGACCAATGGCTACAAGCGACAACTCCATGAATTTGGACGTTGACACTTCCGCCATTGACGATTTAAACATCTAAGTAAAATTTTACAAAGACATAAGAAAAGCCTCATTCAAAAAGTGAGGCTTTTCTGTTATAATGTATAGATATGAAATTCCAAGCCATTACAATTTACCCCCAAATGTTCAATTCTTATCTGGAAGAAGGCATTTTAAAACGCGCTTTAGATAATCGGATTATTCACTTTAAAGCACATGATCTTCGTGACTGGTCCACCGATCGTTATCGCAGCGTTGATGATACGCCTTATGGCGGCGGTGCCGGCATGCTGATGAAAATAGAGATTCTTCACGCCGCCCTGCAAGCAGTTAAGGAGAAAAATCAGACCGAGCCGATTAAACGGAAAATAATTTTGATGTCGGCTAGTGGAAAAACTTGGAATCAAACCATGGCCAAAGAATATAGCCAATTGGAAGAGGTGATCTTTATCTGCGGCCGCTTTGAGGGCGTCGATGCCCGGATTGCTCATTTCATCGACGATGAAATTTCCATCGGTGATTATGTTTTAACTGGTGGCGAACTACCAGCCATGATTATTATGGACTCTATCACCCGTTTAATTCCTGGCGCTCTCGGTAATAATGAAAGTTCCATCGATGAATCGCATAGCAAAATTGGTGTTCTAGAATATCCGCAATATACTAAGCCGGCCGTCTTTGAGGTTGCTGGTCAAAAATATCAAGTGCCGGAAGTTTTAACTAACGGCAATCACGCCGAAATCGCCAAATGGCGTCAAAAAAATCAGAAACAGAAATAAATCCATGCCTAGTTTATTATCAATTATTATTCCCGTTTACAACGAAGAAAAAATTATCGCCACCTCTCTGCCGGCGATTTTTTCTCTGGAGATTGATAAGGAAATAATTATAATTAATGATGGCTCCAGCGATGATACTTTAAAGATTTTAAAGGAGTTAAACGAAGATTATAGTTTCAAATTAATTAATCAAGAAATTAATCAAGGTAAAGGAGCAGCCGTTAAATTAGGCCTGGAAAATTTTAGCGGCGATTACTTCATTATTTGCGACGCTGATTTAGAATACAACCCCCAAGATATTATTTTCTTGTGGAATGAACTAAAAAAAATAAATTTAAATAGGCCAGACGCAAAAATCGCTTTATACGGTTCACGTTTTTTAAATAAACCAAAAATTTCTTTCCACTATTTAATTAATAAATTTCTAACCATTCTAACAAATTTGTTGTTTTCCAGCAAGCTGACAGACATGGAAACTTGTTTTAAATTAATCCCGCGGTCATTTTTAGAAACAGCCATAATCAGCGGCCGCCGTTTCGAAATTGAACCAGAAATAACCGCCAAATTGCTCAAAAATAATTACCAGATCATTGAAAGGCCAGTGAGCTACTGCCGCCGCACTTATCTTGAGGGTAAAAAAATAAAAGCCCGAGACGGGCTTTTAGCTATTAAAACCCTACTGTTTGAAAGATTTAATTAAGTGGCAATTTACCAGCTTTTTGTAACTCTTTAATTTGATTCAAATAATATAAAGCTGAGGTGTTGCGCCAATCTAACTTTAAAGCGGAGTTCCAAGCGGTCTTCGCTTTTTGATACTCACCGAGTTGCCAATCAACCAAACCGATTTGATTATAAACACCCGGTAGTTTATAGCCGCCGGCTAAGGCCAAATTAAAATAATTTAGAGATTTAATCAGCTCTGGTTGATTATTAGTGCTTGAATAGAGCGACCCCAAAGAGACCAGCGCCGGATTATAATCAGGGTAATCCATTAAGATGCCATGATAGATCTCTTCAGCTAAAAGCGGCTGGTTAGCTTTCTCGGCTAAAGAAGCGAGCGACATTTTATCTTTTATATCGGAGTGATCCGCTAGTAAACGCAGGCTGTCTCGAAAATCTTTTTCATTTAAACTTAATTTTTCCAGCACCGACTTATCGGTCAATTTTTTATTGAGCAAAATAACGGTTGACCGATCAAAATAAACCAAAGCCCAGTTGTTATCATTTAAGATGCGACCTAAAAATTGCTGCGCCCAAGGCGTACCATCGGTATGTGAAAAATAAATAGTTTTAAACTTATAATAGCCGCTTAAATCTTGCCATTTAACGGGATCATTTTGCATTGGAATATATATTTCTTGAAAAAATTTATTACTATAAGCTTCCGGACGATTATCGACAAAAACTTTTTCTTGGGGAAATAGCCAGAAGATTAAGGCGCTGCCAATATCATAATTATTAAAAATCGGACCGCTTAAATTATTATCTTTAAAAAATTTAATCGACCCAGCATCATCAGCGGTTAAATCGAAACCCAGCGGATTCTTAATAAAATTATGATAGCTGCGGCTGTCGATTATTAAATAAATAAAGCTGCCAAAAATAAGAATAATAAAAGAAGCGGCTAAATAAATTTTAACCCTTTCGGAAATAGCCAAATTAAATTTTAAATAACTCCAATTAGCGGGAATCAAGATTAAAGCGGCTAAGCTAAAAATCGCTAAATTTCTTGAAGCAAATAAAGCCGAGCCGGAAAAAAAGATACTTAAGAATAAATCAAATAATCTTAATTTCTTGGCGACGAAATAATAAACGACCCAGCTAACTACCAGAAAAAACAGAATAATTTTAAATAAGAAAAAATTAGGGTTGATCATTAGGTGACTGAGATAAAAAACGCTTTTGTTCTCAGCAATCTCATAACCATAATTTTGAAAAATATTAAACGGATAAAGCAGGCCCCGCCAAGTATTAGGATTAAGAAGACAGACTAAGACTGACCAGCCTAAATAGATGGCCCAATATTTAGCTTTAGCCCCAGCTAGATAGAATCGCTCCGTTAAATTGCCGCTACTTCTGATTAATTTGGTTAAAAATTCCGCCGCCGTTTTTGAGCCAATAAGAAGCAGACCAATAAAAAAATAAATATGAAAATTAACCCAAATAATAAAAAGCGGAATCAGCCACGACAAACGGCGCCATTTTTGATCCTTAGCGGTCTTATCGATTAAAACCCAAGTAAGAATGATAAATAAATAACTAAAAATTTCCGGACGAATCTCTACTCGTTCGCTTAACAGGTAAATCGCCGGCAAGGACACAATTGCACTTAAATAAAAACCAGCTTTTTTCCTGGCTAAATTAAAGGCCAATAAAAAAATGGCGGCTGCTAGCAGCGCGTTTAAAATAACTAGCGCTTTAAAGCCGCCGACTAAATAAAGTAAATAAAAGACCACTCCGCTTAGCCAGTGATGATTAATGAAGCTAGCGTTTGGTTCGGTATAAGAATAAAAATTTTGAAACAAGACCTGAGGGCTTTGCCAGACAATCTTGCCATTTTCTAAATGCCGGCCTAAATCGATACTGGTGAAATCTATTCTTTGAGAAAAAATAAGGACCACTAAAGAAACTAAGCCGATTAGAATTATAATCTTAAATAATTTATTTAGCTGGTCCATATAATATTATTATATCATATCTTTGGTAATCTCAGTGATTTTCTAAATTATTTTCCAGCCACTGTCTGTTTTTAAAATATGGCCCGCCAGAGAAAACCCCGAAGCCTTAGGATGGCCGCCGCCGCCCAGTTGCTTAGCTAAGCCGGAAATATCCACCTCCGGACGAGAAGTGCGCAAGCTGCCTTTTATCCGGCCCCACTCTTCTTCACGCAGCAGCATGATCGCCCGCACCTCCGATAAATTACTTAAAAATCCAGCAATATCGCCATAAACATCATAATTTAAATATTTTTCAAGCTCCTCTTTTGAACCTAATTTAGTTAAATTATCAATATCATCTTTGGTAATAACCGAATAAGCCAAATTATAATCGGTATTAATTCGCAGATTATCCATGGTTAAACCCCAAAGCTTCATCGTCAGTAAATTTTGATTACGCAAGGTGCTATTAATTATTTTAGGAAATTGAGCGCCCAGATTTAGCATTTCTGAAGCAATAGCGATGTTTAGATTGGAAGAACTGGAATATAAAAAGTTACCGGTATCCGTTAACAGTCCAGTTAAAATACAATTAGCCAGATTCTTATTAAGATTGATTTTATTTTCACGCAAAAAATTATAAATAATTTCGACCGTCGCCGCTTTTTCCGGTTGCCTGATTTCCAGATCAGCAAAGTCATCCATCTTGGGGTGATGGTCAATCTCGATAATATAAGGCCGATCAAAAGACCGTGAGACGGCCATTATTTCTTCAGCCAGATTGGTGCGTGAAAGTGAGCCGCAATCCAAAACTAGAACGACATCATAAGCCGTAAGCGGCGCCAGTTCAGTCTTATCAAAAAATATTTTTGCCTCATGGGGTAAATAATTAAAAGTATTTCCTTTTTTAGCCTGACAATAAGCGTCAGCTTCTAAATTAAGCAAACTGGCTAATTCCAAAAAGGAGCAGACCGATGACAGGGCGTCACCATCAGGATTTAAATGGCTGACAATTAAAAGACGGCGTGAATTTTTTATTTTCAGATAGGCCTGGTGATAAGAAACGGCGTAATTCATAAACTAATAAGTTTTTGACTTTTAACCAATAATCATAAGCTATTTAATTAGAAAAGTCCAGGAAATACTAAAAAATATAGCCCTCTAGCTATATTTTTATCAATAATCAATCTGGGTTATTATATTAAAATTGAAAAATTTCCAAGTCGTCCTCTTCCTCTTTCTTTTTAATTTCGTCTAAATTATTCATAAACTTTTCGAGTACCGCCGCTTTTCTTTCCGTCGGATCAAATTCAAAGCGCAAACGCGGAATCTGTCTAAGACGAGTTTTTTTGGCTAGGATGCTAGAAATTAGACTAGCTGAACTTTTTAATTTAGCCAGGGCTGTGCCCGCTAGATTATCCGGCAAAACCGAAACACCGACAGTCGCCCACTGCAAATCCGCCGAGGTTCGGACATAAACTACGGTAATTAAAGCATTAGGAACACCGACCTCGCGATTAATTGCATAAGCCAATTCCTGTTGCAGCATTTGATTAATAGCGTCAGCTTTAGACATGAAATTATAATTTATCAATGACTTTATCTTCGTGATAAGCTTGTAAAATATCGCCGACCTGAATCAGCGGTTTGCCTTCAAAAAGCAAGCCACACTCCTCATTGGTTTCTACTTTTTTAACATCTTGTTTGCCGCTCTGCAGTCTAGTTAATTTTCCCGTTATCACAATTTCACCTTCACGTTTTACCTCAATAAAACTATCCAGATTTATATAGCCGTCTAAAACACGGCCGCCGACAATTTGCTTATCGGTTTCGGTTCTAAAGATAGCCGCAATCTTAATGCGCCCCTCATCAACTCGAACCACTTCCGCTTTAATCAGTTGCTGCATTTCACCCTTAATATATTTAATTAAATCGTAAATAATCGAGTAAGTTTTAACATCAATACCGCGTTCTCTAACCAGATTTTCAATTACCGGTGTAATACGAACATTAAAGCCCACGATTTTAGCGCCGGAATCTTCGGCTCGTTTGATATCGCCTTCAGTGATATTACCTAAACCCTTGGCTAAAATTTTAACCCGAACCTTCTCGGTGTTTAGCTTCATTAGAGATTCTTCAATCGCTTCTGCCGAACCTAAAAAGTCAGCTTTAATAATTAAATTGACTTGGGGGATATTATTTTCCCCCTCATTACTCGACATGGTCATCGCTGATTTAACGGTTTGTTCCGAGGCAGTTCTAATTTTTTTATTACTCACTTTGCGCCCTTCACCCACTTCTAAAATATCACCGACAGCTGGCGAAATTTTTAAACCTAAAATTTTAGCCGGCATCGATGGCAGCGCTTCAGTAATTGTTTCCCCGCGATAATTTTTTAAATCTTTTACTTTTCCATAAACAATATCATTAAAACAAAGCTGATCACCAACCCTTAAAGTTCCATTTTGAACCAGAATAGTGGCCACTGGCCCCGCGCCTTTATCCATGTTAGATTCCACCACGGTTCCGGCAGCATCAGCTTTAGGATTAGCCTTCATGTTTATACTTTCCGTATCAGCTACTAGCAGTACCATATCTAAAAGCTCTTCGATACCTGTGCCTTCCTTAGCCGAAATTGGCACACAGATAGTTTTGCCACCCCAATCTTCCGGAGTAATACCCAACATCGTTGATAACTCTTGCTTAGTCTTATCAATATTAGCGTCTGGCTTGTCAACTTTATTAATTGCTACCAGGAAAGGGATTTTAGCCGCTTCGATAATCCGGCAAGCTTCAATGGTCTGCGGCTTAACGCCATCGTCAGCCGCGACCACTAAAATAGCAATATCAGCCACCTTAGCTCCACGACTACGCATCGCCGTAAAAGCTTCGTGACCAGGGGTATCAATAAAAGTAATGACTTTATTTTTACGAACAATTTGATAGGCGCCAATATGTTGAGTAATTCCGCCCGCTTCACCAGCAATAACATTGGTTCGGCGAATTGAATCCAGCAATTTAGTTTTTCCGTGATCCACGTGACCCATAATAACAATCACCGGCGGTCGGTCATACATATCACCGTCCTCCTCTTTTTCTAAAATTTCGGCCAGCTTACGGTCTTCCTTTTCTTCGGTTTCTTGCCCCTCCTCTAAAGGATTAATGTCTAAATTTAGCTCCACGCCAATAACTAGAGCCGTGTCATAATCAATTTTTTCATTAATCGAAGCAAAAACACCATTTTTCATCAGCTCCATTAGAACCTTATTGACCGGAACTTGAGCGGTTTCAGCAAAATCACGAACCGTAATCACGGTCGGAATCTTAATTTCTTTCTTTTCTTTAGGAACTAAGTCCTCTTCTCTCTTTTTAGCGTAGGCCGCCGCCCGCTGAATCTCGAGCTGACGTCTAAAAGCCGGCCAATTTTTTATAATTTTTTTGGCGGTATTATTGTCGACTTTAATGGCTTTTTGGCCAATATTAAACCCGATTTTTGGCAGAAGATCGCGTAATTCTTGAGGATTAACATGCAGGACTCGGGCCAACTCTGTAATATTCATAGGCGTATTTTACAAAAAATGCTTGATTTTATTGATTAAGATGCTTAAATATTACTTTATATTTTTGTTTTAGTCAACTTTGTGACTTAAAAAATTAACTTTACAGTCAAAAAAATAAATGCTAGAGTATTAGCGTAATATCTAATTAATAATTAATTGTTTTTTAGGAAAATTAGATTCTGTTTGTGGTTGTATTATTTCAAAGCTTAAACAAAAAAACCGTAATGGCTGCCTTAAATTCCTGTGAAAAATTAAAAAATACTCAAAAAAGTACCCAAAACTAATCCTTGATTAGCCCAAAAAGCATTCAAGATTTTTTATTTTTTAATTATAGTTTTAGCTCAACAACCACTATTTCCTAGAAACAACCAAACAATATTATGGAATATGTTTTGTATGTTGTTTTTTTAGCCGGTGGTTTTTTTATTGGTTTTTACTTTTATCGAAAGTCCGCTAGCCAAAAACTAAGCGGTGCCGAGGCAAAAGCGGAAAAGATTGTCAGTGAAGCTAAACTTAAAGAAAAAGAACTCTTGCTTCACGCTCAAGACAAAGCCCTAGCTGTGATTGAAGAGTCTAAAAAGGAAGAGACTCAAAGACGCCAAGAAATAAACGCCTTACAAAGCCGACTAGAGCAGAGAGAAAATTCGTTTTCTCAAAAATTATTAGATTTGCAAGACAAACAACAGAAACTTTACGACAAAGTGACCGAAGTTCAAGAAATTAAGGAAAAAATTAAAGCGATTAAAGAAGAACAGTCTGCTAAGTTAGAAGAAATTGCCAAATTATCCAAAGAAGAGGCTAAAAACACTTTGCTTAAAAAAATCGAAGAACAGTGCGCCGATGATTTATCGGTCCGTTTACAAAAATTAGAGAATGAAGGCGATGACCGTTTAGCTGATAAAGCTAAAGATATTATGGCTCTGGCGATGCAACGCATGGTTTCAGATTACACAGTTGAACTAACTACCACTACCGTTGACCTGCCTAGTGACGAAATGAAGGGGCGTATTATTGGTCGTGAAGGCCGCAATATTAAATCAATTGAACAGATGACCGGCACGGAAATTATCGTTGATGACACTCCTAATGCGATTACAATCTCTGGATTTTCTTTAATCCGCCGCCATATTGCCAAAAAAACTTTAGATTATTTAATTAAAGACGGGCGTATTCATCCGACTAAGATTGAGGACGCGGTTGAGGCCGCCAAGAAAGAAATTGCCGTTGATATCAAAAAGGCTGGCGAAGAAGCCATGTATGAAGTTGGTATCGCTGGTTTCGATCCTAAATTAGTGCAAATTCTGGGCCGCTTAAAATATCGCACCAGTTACGGCCAGAATGCCTTACGCCACTCCATTGAAGTGGCTCATCTCGCCTCCATCATCGCTGAAGAATTGGGCGCTGATGTCACTCTCGCCAAAAAAGGCGGCTTATTACACGATATTGGTAAAGCCGTCGATCATGAGGTTCAAGGTAATCATACGGAAATTGGCCGCGATATTGCTAAGAAATTTAATCTACCTCAGGAAATCATTGATCCGATTGCCACTCATCATGACGACAAGCCCGCCTCTTTAATCTCCGTGATTGTTAAAGTCGCTGACGCTATCTCCTCGGCTCGTCCTGGGGCTCGTAATGATAACTACGAAAACTACATCCAAAGACTAGAAGAACTAGAAAAGATTGCTCTATCCTTTGATGGCGTAGAAAAAACTTACGCGATTCAAGCCGGCCGTGAAGTGAGAGTCTTTGTTAAAGCCGAAGAGACCGATGATATAAAAGCTCACGACTTAGCCAGGGATATCGCCAAGAAGATTGAAACTGAGTTAAAATACCCCGGTGAAATTAAAGTTAACGTTATCAGAGAGCTCCGCGTTACGGAATACGCCCGTTAATTTTAATTAGGACTTGAAATAAAATATTCCTTTTATTATAATAAAGAAAGCAAAAATTAAACGATTAAAATAAATTTTATGAACAAAGCGCAAATCATCGAAAAATTATCTAAAGATGTTGAGGGTATCAACAAGAAGCAAGCCGAAAAAATGATTAATGTTTTAACCGACACAATCATTTCCGAACTTAAAAATGGCCACGAAGTAACCATTACCGGTTTCGGCACTTTTTTATCACGTGTTAGATATTCCCGGGGTGGCGTTAATCCTCAAAAGCCAACGGAAAGAATCACTATTCCTGAGGTTAAAGTAGCTAAATTTAAGACCGGTTATAATTTGAAACAAGCTCTTAAAGGTAAAAGATAAATCCATACGGCTTTAGGGCCGTATATTCGCGCTCGTAGCTCAACTGGATAGAGCACTTGGCTTCGGACCAAGGGGTTGTGGGTTCAAATCCTGCCGGGCGCACCACTGTAGTTAAGAGAATTTAAAATCGTTGACAAAGAAATTTTGATGCTTTATGCTGTAAGAGAAAAAGCCGTAACTAGAAGCTTTTTTTCTTTATAGAGGAGCCAAATGGCTGGGTAGCTCAGCTGGTTAGAGCGTAGCACTCATAACGCTAAGGTCGAGGGTCCGAGCCCCTCCTCAGCCACCAGACTTGCAATAATTTAGTTTTACGTTATCATTGAAAATATATTAAGCGCTGTTAGCTCAGTTGGTAGAGCAGCTCCCTCTTAAGGAGATGGTCGCTGGTTCGAATCCAGCACGGCGCACAAAAAAAAATAAAGACACCTTCATGGTGGCTTTATTTTTTTGTATATTGACCTAAATTAAATAATATGGCAGAATATTTTAATTAGTCTAGTTGTTTAACAATAAAAACAAAATATCATGAAAAAGATTCTAGAGAATCAGACTGGAGCCATTTTAGTTATAGTGGTTATAGTTTCTATTACCATCTATGGCCTAGCCGCTATCTTTTTAGGTCATTTACCTGTGATTGATAAGATTGTGCTCTTTAAAGAAAGTGAGCCAGTCTTACCAAATATTCCGGCGAAACTGAAACTACCTTTTAGTATTTCTCGGTTTTGGGACATTCTTTTTATTTTCATTTCCACCTGGTTAATTATGAAAAACATTAACTACATTAAAAAAATAAAAAATTATCCCTTTTTAATCCCCGAGAAGGTCTAGAAATTAGTTTAAGCATTGGTTTACTGTTTGGACTCGGTAACGGACTAGTCTGTGGAATTTTTTCCGGACTAGGCGGCAGTTTGTTTTTTGGATTTTTAATTGCCTTATTATTCGGCGCCGCTAATGGTCGCACTTTTGGTTTAGCAGCCGGTCTCGGTTTTTGTTTAATCACCGGTTTCCCTGGCGGCTTACTATTTGCCGCTCTTAATGGCTTAATTTATACTATTCCTTTAGCAATTAAATAAAAAATTAAAAAACCATGGAAAAAATTATCTTAGCTTTTGGCCTGATTACTATTTTTTTGATTGTGCCCTTTCTTTTATTCCGGT
>TBL_comb47_HYPODRAFT_10000362_pt1 | contig 60087 bp, 48 predicted proteins | sample TroBogypolimnion_40_FD_10682 | JGI IMG/M metagenome (IMG submission 10682)
TGTTGCAATTATTTACCTCCCTCATTAAACACTTATTTTTTATCAGTTAGGAAAGATTTTTTATCTTTGTAAAATCGCTGACTACATTGTGAATTTAATTGCAAGTTTGATACGCTAACATAATTTATTGGCGTATTTAGGAGCGCTTAAACGAAAGCTAAACCGACCAAACATGATTAACGCAGTAATCATTGAAGATGATCCATTGTTAGGTAAGCACCTTGCGATGATGATCGAGGAGTATTGTCCGGAAATCAAGATTTTGGCATTGATCAGTTCCGGGAAAATGGCGTTGGATATTATCCCGGTTCTAAACTATGACCTCATCTTTTCTGATATTCAACTAGGCGATATGGATGCCTTCTCCCTTTTTGAACAGTTGCCAATCAATCAAAAGCAAATCATTTTTATTACCGCTCACGACGAATATGCGCTTCATGCTTTCAAGCTGGATGCTACTGATTACCTTCTTAAACCTATTCAAGCGGAAGAATTGGTGCATGCGGTTAATAAGGCCATAGATAATCTGGCGAAAGAACATCTTTCTACACTTTCAGAATCTTTTACGGTTCAAAAAAGCGGTAAAATTCTAATTAAAAGTAACGATGAGCTCCACTTTCTTTTACCGGAGAGAATTATCTATTGTGAAGCTGATGGTGCATACTCCAAAGTTTATCTCTCAGGGAATATTAATGAATTCAAAGTGGTTACAATGCACCTGAAAAAGCTGGGGGGAGTACTTCCGGAGAAAAACTTTTTTAGAATTCACGACGGGTATATTGTCAATATTAATTTTATAGATCATATTATCTACCAAAAGAGATTATGTGTATTAAATCATAGCTCGGTTTCCGGGAGAACTAAACTTAAAATCTCTGAACGAAAATACATGTCCTTTATTGAATTCCTTAAGAACGCATGATTTTACGCTTATTCGATTAATCACTACACTTGTTATGAGAATTGGCACATCTGCCAAATCAGTTGCAAAAATATTTCTGAACTGGTATTAATCTTCCATTTATTATAGAGATTTGCATGGGTTTTATAGCCTTTAACTGGTATTTTAAGCGCTAAACCACCATGTGAACCCTAATCATTTATATATACTCAAAAAACTCTGGCAGAATAAATTCTTCTGCCAGAGCCCTACATCCAAAAATCATCCTGGTATTTCTGTAATAAATTCTTAGATAATCGATAATAAATCTCTGAGATTGATTAACTTTACAATATGTGGGTTACCGTATTATTTCTTTTTAGTAAAATGTTTATATTTGACCCACACGTTTTAACATGGTGATATGAGCATTGATAATAGCAGTACGAAGAGGGATGCAGTACGGGAGAATATTCTTAAAATCGCGCAAGAGATTTTCAGCAAGTTCGGATATAAAAAAACCACTCTTGATGATATTGCTAATGCTGTAAGAAAGGGGAAAAGTTCTCTTTATTATTATTTTAGCAGTAAGGAAGATCTTTTCCAGGAGGTGATTCAAAAGGAGGCTGACATACTTCGGGAGGAATTGTCGAAAGTACTTCAGAAGGATATTGACCCGGCTGAGAAATTAAGGGACTACGTAATGACCAAAATTACCACCTATCGTCAATTAGCCAATTTTTACAATGCCATTGAAAACGATACGGCTGCTGTCGAATTCATCGATAAAATCAAATCACAATATTATCAGGAAGAGATTCGGATGATGAAACGCATCCTGCTTGAAGGAGCCCGTCAGCGCAAGTTTATTGTCAAAGATTTTACCCTTGTGGCAATCGGAATTACCACAGCAATTCGTGGGTTGGAAATGCCACTCTCTGCCGGGCCATATCGTTCAACAGACCTGGGAAAAAGTGTCGATTCTATCGTTAAGATTATTTGCTATGGGATCATGAAAAGAGAATGAAATTTAAAAATCAACATTTCCACCACTTGATTTCTGTACATTTCGCTCTTTTGGATTCCCCTTCACTTCTATATTTCCGCCGCTACTGGCCTGGGCGCTGATTTTATCAGTTACATTCACCTTGAGATTTGCTCCGCTTGAGGCTCCGGCGTTACATGTTTTTGCCTGCAGATCCTTCGCTTTAATATTTGCACCACTCGATCCTTCAACTTCAAAACTTTCGGCTGATCCGGTGAGTCGTACATTTCCTCCACTACTCCCATCCGCATTCAGGTTCTTCACCGCCAGGGCCAGGTCTATATTGGCACCACTGGATGCCGAAAGCTGGAGTGAAGGCATTTTAAGTTCATTCTTTGTGGTTACATCTGAACCAGAACTCGCTTGTAAGGAGTGAATAGTCTTAAAGGTGACGAATATTTTCTTCGCCTCGCATGAACTGATTCGTTCCTTGGGATAGATTTTCAATTCTCCATTGGAAACTTCGGTTTTAATAATTTGCTGAAGGTTGTCATCGGCCTCTACGATCACTTTTACCACTGAGTCCTGTGTTAGGATCACTTCGAGCCCTGCACTCACCGAAATGGCTCCAAAAGGGCCTACTTGTCGTTCATTTCTGACAACTTTTCCACTCCCCTTAATCCCATACAGGCACGAATTAAAAAGTAGTCCAACTAACAGAAAAGCAAATAAAACTGAGATAAATCTTTTGTTCATAATAAATACGATTAAGTTATTAACTGTACATAACGGCAATTTAGTATTAGACGTTAAACCATTTAGTTAGGTTACAGATTTAGTGAATATTGTATAGTGAGAGGCTGATTTCAAGTCAGGCAGTCACTAATCAAGCGGGACTCTCATCCATCAAAACCGGAAAGCCCCGAACATGTTTGTGGTCGGGGCTTTCAAAAAAGGGTAAACTGACTGAGTTACTCTTTCAGCGGCTCTTTTTTATTTTCTGTTTTCGGGGCTGCTTTAGGAGACTCCGTTGAAGATGGTTCGTCATCATCCTTGATCGCTTTTTTAAAGTCCTTCATCCCTTTCCCAAGACCGCTCATGAGTTCAGGGATTTTTTTGCCGCCGAACAGAAGAACGAGGAATATTACTAAAATTAGAATGTGTCCTCCTGAAAGTGCCAGTAATATCATTATTTCAAGTTTTTAATTTGTTTAAGTGCAAAAATAGCATTTCTATTGACAAATTATTCGGCGTAAGCAAAATAATTTGATTTTCAGAACTTCCCCTGATACCATTTCCAAAAATCATTTCCGTTCGCGTAAATAAGCAGTGAGAAAAGGATGACCATTCCTACAATCTGAGCATATTCCAGGAATTTGTCACTTGGTTTCCGTCCGGTAATCATTTCGAAAAGAAGGAACAGGACATGTCCACCATCAAGGGCAGGAATGGGGAGAATATTCATAACGGCCAGAATAATAGATAGAAAGGCAGTCAGGTTCCAGAACGATTCCCAATCCCAAACACTCGGGAAAATATTCCCGATGGCGATGAATCCACCCAATGATTCATAAGCTTTTGTTTCGGGGGCAAAGAGAAGTTTGAATTGTTTCAAATAATTTCCGACCGCTTTATACCCTTTGATAACTCCGGCAGGAATCGATTCCAGGAATCCATAGGTAACTGTTTTAAACTCAAATATACCAGCGATATTTTGTTCATGCTGAATTCCGAGCAAGCCGCTTTTCCCGATCGTCACCGGCACAGTTTTCTCAACTCCACCATGTTTAATCAGTAATTTAATGGTTTTCCCTTTTGATTGGGCCAGTGTGTCGGTAAACTGATCGTAGAATTTAAAATTGGTTGAATTGATATTCACGATTTCATCGCCTATCTGAAGTCCTGCATCACGGGCAGGGGAGTCTTTAGCGAATCCAACAATTTTGCAGGCATAAGGAACTCTTAATCCCAGGATGTACTTATCCTTTAGTAGTTTAGGGATTATCGATTCGTTAACAGGTATGGTAAGAGTTTCCTGATTTCGTTGAACTTCAATGGTTTTAGCACCATTAAGAACGATGTATGGGATAATTTTATTGAAATCTTCTATCTCATTTTTGTCCACAGAAATAATCTGGTCTCCGTTACGAAGCCCCATCTCTTTTCCGGTTTCGTTGACTGCGATTCCGAATTTTACATTTTTAGTAGGAAGATACTGATCACCCCAGGTAAAAAGGACTGCAGAATAGAGGACAATAGCGAGGATGAGATTGAAAAGGACTCCTCCGATCATGATAATTAGCCGTTGCCATGAAGGTTTGGAACGAAATTCCCAGGGTTCCGGAGGTAATTTCATTTGTTCTTTATCCATCGACTCATCTATCATCCCTGAAATTTTCACATAACCGCCTAAGGGAAGCCAACCCACTCCGTATTCGGTTTCCCCTCTTTTAAATTTAAACAGTGAGAACCAGGGATCGAAGAAAAGATAAAATTTTTCGACACGGCATTTAAATGCTTTGGAAAAAATGAAATGACCAAATTCGTGGATAATAACTAATATTGAGAGGCTAAGAATTAACTGTGCAGCTTTTATAAGAATAACCATATTTATAACTATATCAATGTTTTAACTGTAGTGCACTTACCATTTCCAGCGCGTAAGTGCGGGCATTACGATCTGTAGCCAAAAAATCATCCAGAGTGGGCTGTTGTATAAACTCCGATTTCTCCATCATCCGTTCATTAATGTGCCAGATTTCCGGAAAAGAGATTCTTTTTTTTAAAAAGGCCTCTACTGCAATTTCATTGGCAGCATTCAAAATACAAGCCAGATTTCCCCCTTTTAACAGCGCTTCGTAAGCGAGTGCAAGATTACGAAAAATTTTTGGTTTAGGGGCTGAAAATGTTAACGATGGGAAATCTGAAAATTTCAGTCTCGGGAAATCGTTGCAGATCCTTTCAGGGAAGCTAAATGCATACTGGATAGGCAATCGCATGTCAGGTAAGCCGAGCTGTGCTTTTATTGAACCATCGCAGAATTGTACCATCGAATGGATGATACTTTGAGGGTGAATCACCACCTCTATTTGTTCCGGTTTAAGTCCGAAGAGCCATTTTGCTTCAATAATCTCAAATCCTTTATTCATAAAGGTGGCCGAATCAATGGTTATTTTTGCGCCCATATCCCAACGGGGATGTTTTAGGGCCTGCTCCGGTGTCACTGATGCAATTAATTTTTCATCAGTTCCATGAAAGGGTCCACCGGAACAGGTTAGGAATACCTTATCCACCGGATTCATAGTTTCACCGGCCAGGCACTGAAAAATTGCTGAATGTTCCGAATCCACCGGTAAAATATCCACTTTGTTTTCGACAGCCAGTCGTTGGACCAACTCCCCGGCAACTACAAGGGTCTCTTTATTGGCAAGTGCAATCTGTTTTCCTGCTTTAATGGCCTGAATGGTTGGGATCAACCCCGAAAAGCCGACCATCGCTGTTAATACAAGATCGATGGTTCCCATTTCCACCACCTGACTTAAAGCGGCAGAACCGGCGTAAACCTTTACCCCGTCGGCGGCAAGCGCTTGCTTCACAATTTCGTATTTCTCCTCATTCCCAATCACAACCACATTGGGATGAAACTTTTTAGCCTGGCTGATTAATAATTCAAAATTATTATTGGCGGTTAAAACTTCCACAGAGAATCTATCCCGATTATTCGCAATCACTTCAAGGGCTTGTTGTCCGATCGATCCTGTTGAACCAAGAATTGCAATATTTTTCATCTGGAAAAAATATGTTTTTTAATGGCCAGATGGAATAGACATGGTGAAATTTTCATTTTTGGTTTGTGATTTCTCAACCATGGCTATTTCATGCCAAATATTTAGAACTTTATGTATTCTTCGGGATTTACAGAGACTCCGTTCAACCACATTTCGAAGTGCAGATGTGGTCCCGTAGTCTCTTTACCGGAGTTACCCATAATTGCTATGGCTTCTCCAGCCCTGACTTTGTCCCCCTGAATTTTCAGAAGTTCGGCGTTGTGGCGGTATACGGTAACCAGATTTAGTTCGTGTTGCAAATAGATGACATACCCGGTGTCGATGGTCCACCCCGCAAAGATTACGGTTCCATCCAAAGCTGCTGATATCCGCGAGTTTAGTTTCCCTACAATATCAACCCCAAAATGACGGTTACTTAAATCGTGCTTTCCGGTAATCATTCCGTTAAGTGGCGGGAAAAACAACAGACCTGCGACACCTGTCTTACTTCCGGGAGCTGAATTGAATCCAAGATTCATTTGCTCCTGGGCTATCTCTTCTTTAAATAGACTGTCATGATCATATTTCCTGAATTGAACCTGATCGGGCCGAACCGCGACTCCCCGTTTAATTACAGTATCAGAAGGTGTTTCCCCGGCCAACATTGCCCTGAAATTTTTAAAATAGAGCTCCCTGCGCTGGGCCTCCTGTTCAAGGGAATCGACTACCAGCACATTATTGATTAACATCTGTTTCATCTTGCCGGTAGGATATCCGGGAATGTACTCCCGTAACGGGGTGAAAGCAATTAGTATCGTTACACCGAAAATAATAGCTATTACTGCAAGGATCAGAGCACCAAGCATAGTTTTGGCATTAAACCTTACCTGCCTCATAATATGCAGATTGCTATCGTTAAATATGACAATCCGGTAAGGATTCTGAAACAGTTTTTTTATTTTATCCCGCTTCCTTTCTTTCTCCATGCCTTTCGATTTTCAAGAGTGTCAAACTTACATGAAAATAAAGAGATACACAAATTAAGGCTGGCAGCTTGCTTCCGGCCACTGGTTCAATTCTGCCTGAAAGATTTATCCGGTTCAAAAATGATTTGGAATAATACCCTCAAGTCAAATCGCCATAAGCAAGCTGTTATTGGCCAGGAATTAGCTTGTCTAAAAAACAATATTTTGAATTCTGTAACTTTGCATTATAGGATCCGATTTTAGTACCTTTGTCTTTTAGATCTATTAAAATCAGTAAAGATGAAGTTTCAAAAAATGCATGGACTGGGAAATGATTTCATTTTATTCAATGACCTGGATCCTTTGAGATTTGATTTAAACGCTTTGGCAATCCGGTTGTGCGACAGGCATCAGGGGATCGGTGCCGACGGGATCATCTTAATTCTCCCCTCCGAGGTAGCTGATGTTAAAATGAGGATCATCAATTCGGATGGGAGTGAGGCGAATATGTGTGGAAATGGCATCCGCTGTTTTGCTAAATATATATATGATAATCATATAAACCGGGCCAAAACATTCACTATTGAAACTGGCGCCGGGATCATGATCCCCGAACTGATTATTGAAGATGGTAACGTTTTGTTTGTAAAAGTGAATATGGGTGCTCCGGTATTGGAGCGGGCGGCAATACCAATGATTGGCGCCACTGGAAATGTCGTCAATGAAGAGTTCCATACCGACAACAATAAATTCAAAATTACCAGTTTGCTGATGGGAGTACCACATACCATGATTTTTGTGGACCATCTGGATCAGACAGATATTGTGACCATCGGAAGGGACATCGAAAAACACCCTTTGTTTCCCGAAAAAACCAATGTCAATTTTGTAGAGGTCATTAATGATCGGGAAATTAAGGTAAGGACCTGGGAACGCGGAGCAGGAAGTACATTGGCATGCGGAACCGGAAGTTGCGCTGCAGCTGTTGCCTCAAACCTGAATAGCAAAACCGGTAAATCGGTTACTGTTCATCTTGCATTAGGCGATCTGTTTATTGAATGGATCGATGGAATAGTTTATATGACCGGATCGGCAAACCATGTTTTTGAAGGGTATTTGGATATAACTAAGTTTTTGTAGTAATTCTTTGAGTTTTGCTTTCCGGTTACACAGCTATTCCCTGATTCCGGAGAGTTATTCAGCCTGCTTTACCTTATAAATCTCATCTCAATGGTCGCGGAAAAGAAAAAGGTAGCTTTGATATCTGTTTTTGCAGCTGTTTTCCTGACAGTTTTTAAGATCATTGTCGGGATACTGACCGGCAGTTTGGGAATTTTATCGGAAGCCCTCCATTCAGGTCTTGATCTGGTCGCAGCTATTATTACCTACTTTTCAGTCAGGTTATCCGATAAACCCGCAGACAGTGATCACCGATACGGTCATGGAAAGATTGAGAATCTTTCTGCCCTGATCGAAACCTTCCTCCTGTTGATCACCTGTGCCTGGATCATTTATGAAGCAGTTAGCCGGCTTCTATCGGGCAATACCCATATTGAAATAAATAAATGGAGTTATATCGTGGTAATCAGTTCAATTATAATTGATTATAATCGTTCGCGAATGCTCTTTCGGGTAGCAAAGAAACACAACAGCCAGGCTCTTGAGGCTGACGCCATCCATTTCTCAACCGATATCTGGAGTTCAACGGTAGTCCTTTTTGGCCTTATTTGTGCCAATTATGGCTGGTACTTTGCCGATCCGGTTGCTGCGTTAGGGGTCGCTTCCATCGTTCTTTTCGTATCGTATCAGCTTGGAAAGCGGGCAATCGATGTGTTACTCGATAAAGCTCCAATGGATACTGTAGCCATCGTTGAACAAACCTTATCAAATTATCCGGAAGTGAAGCAATTTCATGATCTCAAAGTTCGTACAGCCGGTGCCGATACCTTTATCAAATTCAATATTCATCTGGAACCCGATCTAAGCCTCCGGCAAGTTCATGAACTTTGCGATAAAATTGAGAATGAGTTGGGGGAACTCATTTCAAGGAGCGAGATATATATTCATGCGGAACCTCAGGAATAAATTGTGAAAGGTCGTTGATCGCATTTGATCATCCTTACTTCTTTCTACCAATCTTATTAATTAGACAAACACGTACGACTTTATGTGGAAATAAACACACCCACGTACGACTTTGTGTGTGAAAATACAAAAAAACCTTACGACTTTTTGGTTGAGATAAGAATTAAGTATTTTGGAATATTCTTTCCATTGATCTTTCAGAGTATAGTTTTTCTGATACTATTGAATTTTCCGTCATTCACATCTCCCGGCAACACGTTAAGCAATTTGGAAATTTACTTTCTTCAAATAAACCGGTTGCTGTGCCTTTGGTGCCTAAATCCTTATCTTTGCAAAAAATAAGAGATTTCCAAACAGATTGTCATGAGCGAAAGAAAAGTCAGGGTCCGGTTTGCCCCAAGTCCCACGGGACCACTTCATATCGGCGGTGTTCGTACCGCGTTGTTTAATTATTTGTTTGCCAAAAAGCATGGTGGGGATTTTATCCTTCGGATTGAGGATACTGATCAGGCGCGTTATGTACCGGGCGCCGAGGAGTATATTCAGGAGGCTTTACAGTGGTGTGGCATCACCATTGATGAAGGACCGGCGCAGGGAGGGCCGTTTGCCCCATATCGTCAGAGTGAACGGAAGGAGCTCTATCGTCAATATGCTGAACAATTACTTTTAAGCGGACATGCCTATTATGCATTCGATACGCCCGAAGAGCTTGATTCGGCACGCTCTTCGGCTGAAGGGGAAGGGGAAACCTTTACCTATAATGCCTTGTCCAGAAGTCAGATGAAAAATTCGCTTTCACTTCCCGAGGAGGAATGGAAAGCATTGCAGTCTGCCTCAACCCAATATGTAATTCGGTTTAAAATGCCTGATAACCTGGAGGTCACAGAGGTGGATCTGATCCGTGGAAGCGTAACGTTTAATACCTCCTTACTCGACGATAAAGTATTGTTTAAGAGTGACGGAATGCCAACCTATCACCTGGCCAACGTGGTTGACGATCATTTGATGGAGATCACCCATGTGATAAGAGGCGAGGAGTGGCTCCCTTCGATGCCTTTGCATGTTTTATTATATCGTGCTTTTGGTTGGGAGGAGACTATGCCAAGGTTTACCCATCTTCCTCTGATTCTTAAACCTGAAGGGAAGGGGAAGCTCAGCAAGCGGGATGGCGACAAACTGGGATTCCCGGTATTCCCACTCCTTTGGAAGGATAAAATAACCGGAGAACCTTCGCGGGGATATCGAGAAGACGGCTATTTTTCCGATGCCTTTATCAACCTGCTGGCCTTACTGGGCTGGAATCCGGGGACCGAGCAGGAGATCTTTTCTATGGACGAGCTTTGTCAGATCTTTTCATTGGAACGGGTTGGAAAATCGGGGGCCCGCTTCGATCCTGAAAAAACCAAATGGTTTAATCATCAGTATCTTATTAAAAAATCGGATTCGGAACTTGGAGAGTTGCTAATTCCATTTTTAAAAGAAAGGGGAATCACCGTCGAACTTCCAATGGCAACTAAAGTTTGTGGTATGGTTAAGGAGCGGTGCAATTTTGTATCAGAAATCTGGGATCAGAGTTACTTCCTGTTTCAGGCTCCAACAACCTATGATGAAAAAATAGTGAGCAAGCGGTGGAAGGATGACGTTCCTGAAATTATGAGTGATCTTGCCCGATTTTTAGGTGATATCGAACCATGGAATGCCCCGGCAATCAAAGACCCTTTTTCAGCATATGTTACAGCAAAGGGGTGGAATTTCGGTACCGTGATGAATTCGTTGCGTCTTTGCCTGGTTGGGGGTAGTTTCGGCCCCGATATTTTCGAAATCTGTGAAATTCTGGGGAAGTCAGAAACAGTTTCGCGTATCCTGAAGGCGTTGGAGAAGATTAAAAACTAATTTGACAATTCGGCAATTCGGCATTGAAGAATTGATTCATAATAGGTAAGATGCGTTAATATTTGGATTGGAAGAATGCAATAGAGCATTGGAAATAATTGTCTGTTAGGACATTAATGGTGAATCAGTTAATTGCCTGTAGAAACATTAAAACAATTATTAAAATCCCCAATATTTTGGATACTATTCAAAATATTGGGGATTTTATAACTGAGAAGCCAGCGGGTGGTTGAGTCAGTGCATTTATTTTAAAGCACTTAAAGCCTCGTCATAACGACGGCTCACCTCTTTCCAGTTAACAATTTTCCAGAAGGAGTCTACGTAATCAGGACGACGGTTCTGATATTGAAGGTAATAGGCATGTTCCCATACATCCAGGGCAAGCACCGGAATACCCTTCACTTCAGTGGTGCTCATCAGCGGATTATCCTGGTTCTGGGTTGAGCTGATCACTAATTTACCTTGTTCATTGACTGAAAGCCAGGCCCAGCCACTTCCAAATTGCTTCTTCCCGGCATTGCTGAATCCCTCCTTGAATTTAGCCACACTTCCAAATGAATCATTAATGGCACTCAGTAAATTGCCTTCAGGCTCCTGTCCGGTGCTGTGAGACATTATTGTCCAGAATAAGAGGTGGTTATAAAATCCTCCTGCATTATTCTTTAGAAAAACCGGGTATTTTTCTATTTCGGAAAATAACTGGAAGAGTGGTTTAGTGATATAATCGGTGGTCGCCGAGGCTTCATTCATATTTTTCGTATAGGCCGCATGATGCTTTGAATAGTGTATCTCCATGGTTCTTGCATCTACGTAGGGTTCCAAATCATTATAGGCATAGGGCAATGGAAGTTGTTTGGATTGCGCGGTAAGATGATATTCAGCTAATTTGGGAACAGACCTGATTCAGTGTAGGATTGCCGGCAGAAGCAGATCTGGCAGCAAACGAAAATTTTGAGGTAACGAATAATGCGATACCTGAAAGCGAAGCTTTTTTAAAGAAATCGCGACGTGAATTCTGCCCGGCTGAGGGAGAAGATATTAAATTTTTCATCGTTATAAATTTTAGTTTAAAATGACCGGATAAAATACTTTATGGATAACCCTGATTAACGGAACCTCTTTTTATTCTTCCGTTGATAATCAAACAACCAGAGACGAAAAAAGTTTATGGAAACTTTTTAAACTCCATGTTGGAAATCCTTGTTCAGGTGAACTCTTTTCAATAGTTTTATCTTTTAATATTTTGTTTTTTAATCATTATCGACAATGTACGGAAAAATTAGGGAACACCTCCAAAATGAACTCTCAGGGATCAGAGAAGCTGGTCTTTACAAAAATGAACGGATCATTACCTCTGCACAGGATGCTGTCATTAAGCTTGATTCTGGTCAGGTAGTATTAAATTTTTGTGCGAATAATTATCTGGGTCTTTCCAATCACCCCGAATTAATACGGGCTGCGAAATCGGCGCTCGATTCTCATGGTTTTGGAATGTCCTCCGTAAGGTTTATTTGCGGGACTACCGATCTGCACAAGGAACTTGAATGTCAGATTGCCGGTTTTTTTGGAACTGAAGATTCAATTTTATATGCTGCGTGTTTTGATGCCAACGGAGGTGTCTTTGAACCATTATTTTCTGAAGAAGATGCAATTATTTCGGATTCTCTAAACCATGCGTCAATCATTGATGGAGTCAGATTGTCCAAAGCCCGGCGGTTCCGTTATAACAATGCCGATATGGCCGATCTGGAGGTGCAGTTGCAAAAGGCGCTGGATGCAAGATTCCGCATTGTGGTTACAGATGGTGTCTTCTCAATGGATGGGAATGTGGCACCGGTTGATGAGATTGTACGATTAGCCCGCAAATACGATGCCCTGGTCATGGTGGATGAATGTCATTCAGCCGGAGTTGTCGGGGAAACCGGACGTGGTGTGACCGAAAAATTCAATATCCGTGGTGAAGTAGATATTATTACAGGAACCCTGGGGAAGGCGTTTGGCGGTGCCATTGGGGGATTTACAACCGGCAAAAAGGAGATTATCGAGCTGTTGCGCCAACGTTCGCGCCCCTATCTTTTCTCCAATGCAATTCCACCGGCAGTTGTCGGGGCTGGAATCCGGATGTTTGAAATGATGGCGGAGACCTCAGAACTTCAAAGCCGGCTACATCAAAATACAGAGTATTTTGTAACCAAAATCAAAGAGGCAGGTTTTGATATTAAGCCCACTCAATCAGCAATTTGTGCGGTAATGCTTTATGATGCAAAAATGTCACAGGAGTTTGCCACCCGATTACTTCAGGAAGGGATTTACGTAACCGGATTTTACTACCCTGTCGTACCTCAGGGAGCGGCACGAATCAGGGTTCAACTGTCAGCTGCTCATCAGCAGGAACATCTCGATCAGGCAATCGCTGCATTTAAAAAGGTAGGCAACGCATTAAAGGTTCTGCAGTAACTATTCAGAAATCATCGCTTCGTACTGATCTGCAGACAATAAGTCATCAAGTTCAGATGTATTTGCTATTTTGATTCTGATCAGCCATCCTTTTTCAAAGGGATCTTTATTGACCAGCTCTGCGGCGTCAGCTAATAATTCATTCATCTCCAGGATTTCACCGGAGACAGGCATGAACAAATCAGAGACTGTTTTAACAGCTTCGATGGTGCCAAAGACTTCCTCTTTTGCAAGGGTTTCACCGATTGTTTCTATTTCAAGATAAACGATATCGCCCAGTTCGCCCTGAGCAAAATCTGTAATTCCAATATAAGCGAATTCACCTTCTACACGAATCCATTCATGGTCTTTCGTGTATTTCAAATTTGATGGAATATTCATCGACCGAGTTTTTATAGGGTGATTATTAATAAATTACAATATTCAAATACGATTATATGAACAAATGTCCTCCGTGAACCGCCGAATTTCATCGATTCAATGTGTATTCAGGATCCAAAAATACAAATAATACGGTTAATAAAATGAATCAAATCTGCTGTTGCAACAACTGATGTTCACCTTGAAATGGTTCCTTCGGTATTTTTAATTTCCGGTTTCATTTTTCGGCTAACCTGTAAGGCGATTCATAAGCTATTTTCGCCTTAAGCTTCAGGTGGAAAGTTGTAAAAGGCAATAAAAGAACCTTCTGAAAAGCAACTGAGTCAACAACCTCTCCCCGGGATTCGCTTTTAACTTGGGGATCGCCCTATATCCAGTGCCGGATCCTAAGTTTTCAACGAGGGAATAGTCAAAGTTGGCTACTGTCCCAAATTTTACTTTTGTCCTGCAAAAGCCTGTTGCAGATTCTTATAACCTCTATGGTTTTCCTGAATTCTTTTCAAAATATAGCTGATTAGTGGAAAATATCTACTACTTTTAAGGCGCAAACATATATAGTACAAAGAATTTTATACTATTGTACCATTGAACTATAGTGATCCTAGGTCCTTTCGATTTCCAAAAATATGACTATTATTTAAAACGAATTCTGGTTAGTTAAAATTGATTTGTCGTTTAATCAACATAAGTTCTATTCTTAATGATTATTAAAAATAGGATAAGATTAATTATCATGTATGATGAAGATTTTAAAATTGGAAGATAATGAATTATGGACAAAATTCAGGAATGGGGATAATGAGGCTCTCTCAAGGATCTATTCTGATAATTCTCCTAAACTTTATCGCTATGGTATAAAAATCACTTCAAATCATTCGATTGTCGAGGATGCTATTCAGGATCTCTTCTCTGACTTGGTAAGAAATAGAAAAAATCTTGGAGATACTGACCATATTCATTTTTACCTTATTAAATCCTTTAAACGGAGGTTACAACGGGAACTTCGAAAAGAGATGAGGTATAATCCTGGGTCTGAAAACAAAGATTACGCCTTTGGGATCACCTATTCAATTGAACAATCAATAATTCTTGAAGAAAGCTCTAATCAAAATTTAAGTCTCCTGCGTAAAGCATTAAATGATTTAACTCCCAGGCAGAAAGAGGCTATTTATCTTAAATTTACCCAGGATCTTGAATATGAACAGATTGCAGAAATAATGGAGATGGGTATTGAAGGTAGCCGGAATCTAATTTACCGGGCGGTCAAATCTCTGAAAGATTCTCTTCGGGAAAACAAATCATTGCTTATATTTTTTTTTGCATCAATCTTTTAATTTTTTTCAAAAAAATTAAAAGATTGATGATGTTTTAATAATTGATGCCTTTGTCTGTTATAACCGATTGAAAATTCATGGCAATAATTGACAGGGAGAAATACCTTAACTACGATTCAACCGAAGATTTTATTTTAGATAAAGATTTCTATACGTGGGTATTATATCCTAACGAAGAGCGGAATCTGTACTGGAACGGGTTTATAGAAAAGTATCCGCAGAAAATAAATCTGGTCAGGGAAGCTGCCCTTATAATCCAATCCTTTCAACCCCTTGAACCGGAAGTCCCTGAATACCGGCTGAATTTGATTCTTCAAAAAATATTAATTGCAGAGAAAAAGATTTTATCGAACCGGTACCAGGGACTCAAATATGCTGCGGTTCTGGTTGTTTTGGTGGCTATTGCCAGCTTAATCTGGTTGTCGGTTAATAAGAAAAATAATTTTCAGATTGAAGCTGGCACAATGACAGGGATGAAGGGACGAATAATCCTTGCCAATGGTTCAACACGTGAATTCGATACCGAAAAAACTTCAATTAAACAAAGTTCTTCGGGTCACCTTACGATCAACAATGATACCCTTGAAATTAAATCGGATAAGACCTCTTCGGCCATCAACAAGGTCATTATCCCCTATGGTAAACGATCTGAAATTATGCTTGCCGACGGGACTCATATTTGGCTGAATTCAGGAAGCCAGTTATCTTATCCTACAGAATTTAAATCCGATTCCCGTGAGGTCTATCTTTCGGGTGAAGCGTTTTTTGACATCAAACCCAATCCTGAAAAGCCTTTTTATGTAATTACCAGGGATATCAGGATCAAAGTTCTGGGAACAAGTTTTAATGTTTCCTCCTATGAAGAAGATAATACCTCTCAAACGGTGTTATTCAAGGGAAAAGTTTCGGCCGGGAAAAATCAGCTATTTTCCAAAACCGTTGAATTGATGCCCGGTGAACGTATGATTTACAATAAGAAAAATCGGGGTTTGACAAAAGACAAGGTTGATACCAAATTTTATGCCTCCTGGATAGGCGGTTATCTTATCTTTGAAAATGAGCCGATTACAGAAATTTATAAAAAACTGGAACGGTACTATAATAAGAATATTCAAGCGGAGGAGGGATTGGAGAAAATATCCTTTTCCGGGAAACTTGATCTTAAAGATAAATTGGAAGATGTTCTTGAAAATATTTCGTTTGCTTCAGCGGTCAAAGTGCAGGCGAGGAATGGTTCATTTATTATTAAAAAGTAATGCCTATGATAAAACAACAGGGAACCAGATGAAAGTTAAGTCAAAAAAAACCGGGGCATGCGTCCAAACAAACCCCGGGTTCAAGTGAATTAATCGACTATGAGTCAATTTCAACCAAAACATTCAAAATTATGAAATTAAAATTTAATAAAGGAGAAATTTTTCAGTATCTCCGGAAAAGTTTATTGGTAATGCGTATAACCCTATTTATTATCCTAATTAGTTCTGCTTTTGCTTTTAGTTCAAATAGTTACGCTCAAAATGCAAGACTTTCGCTGCGCATGAACAATGCCACAGTTAAGGATATATTGAAGGCAATAGAGGATCAGAGTGAGTTTATTTTCTTTTACCAGGATCAGCAGATCGATTTAAACCGTAAAATTGATCTTGATGTTGAAGATAAGAATGTTAACGAAATCCTCGATCAGATCTTTGCCGGAACCGCAAATATTTACATAATACGGGATAGACAGGTTACAATCGGAAAATCTCAGGAGCGGTTAGAGAATAAAGGATTATCAGTTGAACGGGTTCTGGAGGGAACGCCACAACCCCATAAGAAAATAATTTCCGGTACAGTCAAGGACGGTCAAGGAATCTCTTTACCCGGGGTAAGCGTTGTCATCCAGGGAACTACAACAGGTGTTACAACGGACAATAACGGGAACTTCACCCTGTCAAATGTGCCTGATAATTCGACATTGAAATTTTCGTTTGTAGGGATGAAATCACAGGTTATTAAGGTTGAAAACCAGACGAGTTTCAATATTGTATTGTTGGTAGAGTCATTTGGAATAGATGAGGTGGTTGCTATTGGTTATGGGACCCAAAAGAAAAAGGATGTTATCGGATCTATTTCATCCGTTAACGCAGATGATATTATCAGGACGGGAGCCCCTTCCTTTGACTCTGCCTTACAAGGTATGGCAGCAGGGGTTCAGATCAATACCGAATCGGGTGTCCCGGGAGCTCCGGTATCCGTTTTAATCCGGGGACTTGGCTCAATATCGTTGTCACGATCTCCACTATGGGTTGTTGATGGTATTCCTGTAATTAATGGTGCAACTGGTCCAAGTTATGATGGGGAAACTGCCCAGAATGTATTTTCCATGATCAATCCGTCAGATATTGAAAATATTGAGGTGTTAAAAGATGCTGCAGCAACCTCAATTTATGGTTCACGGGGATCAAATGGGGTTATCATTGTTACGACAAAGTCAGGTAAAAAAGGGGAGACCAAAGTTAGTGTGGATATAAAATCGGGGGTGAGTCAATGGGCAAAACAAAATATCGGGCTGGCAAATTCCAGCCAGTATATGCAAATCATGGACCTTGCCCGAACCAACAGTAATATTTCCGGTCAGTATACTCCCCTGAGTTCACTGAATCAGCTTGATGGGGTTGTGGCAACCCTGACCAGGGACCAGGGACTTGCGACCAATACCAATTGGGCCGATGTGATCAGCAGGAAAGGGTCATTTTATGATGCAAGTGTTGCTTTGAAAACGGGAACAGAGAAAGGAAATTCCTATTTGTCCCTCAGATACCGGGAAGAGAACGGTAATCTGAAGTTTAATAACCTCACCACATTTTCTGCGAACGTTAATTTAAACTACTACATAACTAAGTCATTCACTTTTGGATTTAAAATAAATGGGTCATTGACCAATAACCGCAGGGATAAATCAAGCGACGGTAAAGCCGGAGCAGGCGGCTGGGCACAAATAACCTCAAATGCATTGCCATGGATGCCGGTTTATGATCCGAGCGGAGTGAATGGATTTTGGAATCCGCTTTGTTCAGCCAATGCTCTTGCCGGCATTTCTCCGCTGAACTCAGAAAGTACGCTGGAATCGCTTAATCTTATTTCGAGTATGAATGCCACCTGGAAATTGCCTATCAAGGGTTTGAGCCTGCAAGGTTTAATCGGAGGAAATATTATGGCCAATAAAGCACTCTCCTGGAGGAGCAGCGCAATTGATACCAACGGATCGATAGCCGATGAATCCAAATATAATACTTCAGTCTTAAATTACAATACCTATCTGAATTACGACAATAAAATTGCTGATAACCAGGATATTAATGTAGTAGCTGGTGTAGAAAATACACGATCGATCAGTCATACCATGTCACTCGAAGGAACACAGCTTAACGGCATTTATCATGAAGTCGGAACTCCCGGTCTGGTTACAGGTAGTTCACTTCTGGGAGGTGAATCCTATTTAAGAGGTTATTTCGGCAGGGTCAATTATAAACTCTCTGACAAGTATTTGGTCGGAGCAAGCATTCGTCGTGACGGGATCTCCCAGTTTGCACCGAAAAATCGTTGGGCAACTTTTGCTTCCGGTTCCTTGGGATGGGTCATCTCGGATGAAAAATTCTTTAAGGTTGATGCCATTAGTCTGTTAAAATTAAGAGGAAGTTACGGGCAAACCGGAAATACCAATGTCCCGAATGGAATTACCAAGGACCAATATACGATTCGTCCAGGAGGTTCTAATTCCCTGCAGGGTACACCCAGTACAATGTTACAAAATATCGGAAACTCTGATATCAAATGGGAAACAACAAGTACCTACGATTGTGGTTTCGATTTCGGATTATTTAAAAACCGGATTAACGGATCTGTAGCCTACTATAAACAACGGATCAGCAATCTGCTTTTAGCCACAGCATTGCCTCTCTCAGCCGGTATTGAAGGTGGGACCGTGAGTTGGGAAAATGTTGGGAAAATGGAAAACAAGGGTTTTGAATTTAATGTTCAGGCAGTTGTAATCAATAAAGCTGTTAAATGGACGGTTGGAGGTAATTTTGCAACCAATAACAATAAAGTGCTTGCTTTGGATCGTCAATCCGACGCCAATGGAGTTGGAATCCTGATCTATGACGCAGATGGTGTTAACCGGAGAATCACCAAAACAGGGTACGGTGTCCAGACCTGGTATATGGCAGAATCTGCTGGTGTAGATGTACAAAAAGGGATCCCTTTGATCTATGAGGTGAAGACCAACGCAGACGGATCAACTACCCATACTGGCAAGATCATTCCGGGGACACTGGATAATGTCGATGCTAACCAAATGATTTTAAGAGGAAAATCTCAGCTTCCAAAGGTTGTAGGTGGTTTTAACACGAATGTGGCCTATAAAAACTTTGATCTGAACCTGGTATGGTCGTTCTCACTCGGAAGTTACATTTACAATGCAACACGTCAGAGTTTATTACACCAAACAGGGGAGTCCTTCAGGTGTCAAATGAGCTTTTGACCAACAGCTGGAAAAAGGCAGGAGACCATGCAAAACTGCCTCAGGTGGTATCCCAGGTTGAATATTTTTATGATGACCAGGGTAATGCTTCGGCTGACCCGGTTCCTTATGGATCCGATAATACTACCCCTTCCAGCATGTACCTCGAAAAAGGGGATTATTTCAGACTTAGGAATATGCAATTAGGTTATACATTCCCGGGCAGAGTGATTAACAAAGTGAGCCTTCAAAGCCTAAGGATCTATGTAAGTGGAAATAACTTATTGACGATCACAAAATTTAAAGGTTATGACCCGGAAGCAGGAGGCTTTCAACTTTTTAATCCACTGCCTCAGTCCAGAAGTTTTATGTTGGGCATAAATGTTAACTTTTAATCCAAAGTAATTAACCATGAAAAACTTTAAATATATATCACTTCTGATCCTTCTCCTGATCATTGGAGGATCCTGCAATCAGAATGCTTTCTTTCAGTTGGAGCGGCCGGTACAAGCCCCCTGGACATCAGTTTCTGAATTTGAAAATGCAGTTCGTGAACCATATGTCCTGATGATGGGTTCAGCATGGGGTAGTCCCGTGGGTACATTGGGCTTGATCGATTATGCTGAATCGGATATCTCTCAACTCTTACCGGGTATCACAGGAGCTAATTTATCTATCGCATATTACAACCGGTTGTTTAGTACGGTTTCAGATGATGAAATCATGTGGTGCTTTCCTTATTTGTATGATATGGTTACCTCTTGTAACGCACCCTTGCAATTACTTGCAGATGCGGCTGCAAATGGGAAAGATCCTTTTCCTGCAATGACCGCTTCTGACCGCGCTTTATTACCCAGGTATAAAGGTGAATTGCTATTTATGAGAGGGGTGGCCTTTTGGTATCTGGCCAGAATGTTTGCTCCACCCTTTGATCCCAGTGGAGTTAATGATAAAAANTGTTTTGTGCTTGACACAACATACACCAATAGCGCTTCGGCACTTAAAGATCCGAATCTGGGAACGGTTGCCCAGGTTTGGGCCTCAATCCAGAGCGACTTTGAACAGGCCAAGAACCTATTACCGGAAGATTATGTCACCACCGAGCCTGCTCCCAAAGGACGTGCCAATAAATTTGCGGCATCTGCAATGCTCTCGAGGGTGTACTTTATTACCGGACAATTTGCAAAGGCGAAAACAGAATGTGATTATATCATAGGAGGCCCATATCAGTTGGATGCAGATCCGTTCACCCCTTTTAACTTAAATACAACAGCCCCCAGTAATGAAGTCATCTGGGAAGTTTCCTTCTATTCAGGTTCTGCCAGATTCGACCGAGTCCCTACTATTTTTTCCAAGTGTAACTACAATGCAAGAAATGGCGGGAGGGGCGCCGGTGGTGCCTCTTACAGTCGATGTACCTGGGCAAACCTTACTTTTGGCTATAACACTTTAAAACAGATTGGGTGGATGGCTGATGGAGTGAATGGCGATTACACTAAGCTCGCCGGAGCGGTACAGGATAAAAGATATACTGAAAATTATTGCAGGCTTGAAGGATATCGGGATATTCCTGCCGGGATTTCCTCAGATTCTACTGTCCGTTTTCAAAATACTTATGAAACAGCCATATCGAGCATAACAACTCCCCAAGTATGGAATGATAAGCATTTTCGTGCAGCTGACGGGCGCCGATCGAATGTTCCGATGCTCCGTTTGTCTGAGTTCCTGTTAACCCGTGCGCTCCTACTTTTTAATCAGAATAATTTATCGGGTGCTGCGGCTGACCTCAATGCCGTCAGAGAAAGAGCAGGACTTGCTGATATTCCGGCTGCGAATGTAACAGCGCTGGAGATCAATAACGAACGAATCAGGGAGCTGTCCGGAGAACATGGCGACAGAACTTACTATCTGATTGGCCAGAGATTGCCTATTGGGATAGGGGATCGCGATGCATCCAAATTCTCCCCCATTCTGCCTCCATATTCTAATATGTACTGGCAGGTTCCACTCGCTGAACAGCAACTTAATCAGGCTTATTCGACGAATAAATAATACCTGGATCTTACTGGCGCAGTTCATTTGTAAATCAGCATTTGAACTGCGCTAATTTTTTTGCTATTATTGCTGGTCCCGATTCCAATCTTAACTAACGGAATTGATAATCACGTTTAATCGTGGCTATTAACTTCGCTGATCTTCGATTCCATCGGGCCATTAAAAAAAACAAATTAATTACAGATGAAACAGATTTGTACTATTCTGACTTTCTTGTTTTACGCTACAATATGGCTCTCAAAAGCGCAGGATTCGCCTTGTCTTAAGGCAGAAATTTCTGTTTCTCCTGAATTAAAACAATCATTTCAAACCAGCGGAAGATTGATTTTGCATCTTACAAAAAAGACGGGTAAAGAACCCCGGAATGGATCTGAAATAACTATCGGCAAAACTACCCTGAACTGGAATCCGGACAAACCACTGGTGATCAATATAAACGACAAGGATGTGAAAAGTGTTGGTCTGGAAAAGCTCTCGTCGAACTCTTCAGATCGCTACTATTGCCAGGTTGTTTACAAACAGAATATCAATGACGGGCAGGAAAATGTTCCTGGAAACCTTTACAGCAAGGTTGATTCCACCATTCTATCACCCAATATTAAAATCAACCTGAATCTGGACCGGCTAATCCCTCCTTTTGAAATCATTAATCATAAATTCGTGAAATCGGTGGTAATCAAAAGTAAATTTCTTTCCGATTTTTCGGGAAGAGATCGCTATCTGAAAGCCGCAGTTTTACTCCCGTCCGGGTATTTTGACCATCCGGATAAGGTCTACCCGATTTGTTACAGAGCTCCAGGATTAAACGGACGCGCCTATTATATCCGGGACTTTATTGTCGATCACAGATTTTCGGATTGGTGGTTTACAGACCAGGCACCCCAAATCATTTATGTGCTTCTTGATTCGCAAGGGCCATATGGCGACACCTATCAGGTTGATTCGGCGAATAACGGTCCATGTGGTAAAGCCTTGACTGAAGAGTTAATCCCTGAAATAGAGAGACAAGTTCGGGTTGACACTATATCCCCAAGGCGTTTTCTTGTCGGTTATTCAACCGGAGGATGGGTAGCCCTTGGATTGCAGATATTCTACCCCGATTTCTTCAGCGGAGCATGGTCATATAGTCCAGATCCGGTTGATTTTGAACATTATGGCCTGATCAATATTTATCAGGATGAAACTGTTTTTTATAATCAGTTTGGTTATTTGCAACCTGGCAGGCGGACTATTTATGATGAACCGACCTATTCCATGAAAGATTGGATTATGAGTGAAAATGTGGTAAGCCGTAGCGACAACTACCTGGTTTCCGGTGGACAGTTTGGAGCATACAATGCAGTTTTCGGACCCAGAGGAAAGGATGGATTGCCCTCCCGGATGTTTGATCCGGTTACAGGTAAAATTGATCATACGATTGCTGCCCAATGGGAGAAATATGATCTGAAAAAAATCCTTGAGAAAAACTGGAGTTCCCTGGGTCCAAAACTCCAGGGTAAGCTTTGGATCTGGACAGGCGATATGGATGGTCTGTATTCGAATGTGGCAACGCGTTTTTTGAAGATTTTCCTCGATAAAACCGAAAATCCAAAATCTGATGCACAGATCAACTTCACCCCTATGGCAGGCCATTGCCAGGAATGGAATGACCGGGCTGCACTGACATTGATTGCGCGGAAGGTTGCACAAATAAACAAATAGTAATTTTGGCTTTCATGTGTCAAACCGATTTTGAAATGTCAATTGTGTAATCAAAATTTATATCTTTAAACCGATGTCAAACTAACCATTGGATATTAGAGAAACTTGCCAAATGATATTTAAGATATTTTTAAAACCAATAGTAAAGTCTCTTTTAATCCTTAAAAAGATGAGAAAAATTGTTTTGTTTATCCTTTTCTTCTGTTCATATTTAGCTTATGCCCAGACAGATACTGAAAAAATAAGCTATCATGTAATTAAAACCGATAGCCAGGGAGATCTGATTCCCTGGTATAATGATGATCCGGGCATATCGTATGATCACATTGTTAATATGGTATGGAAGTTCTGGGATACCATGAGAACTGATCTAAACGGATTACCCTACTATATGAATCATCAGGTCTGGAAAAGAGATCATAACGATTCCCGGGGAATTGGAGGTGACCAGTTCTCTATGGCGATATCCTCATGGAGGATGTTATATGATTATTCCGGCGATGAAAAAGTTCTGGATAATTTACAATTTATTGCCGATTATTATATTTCCCATTCCTTTTCAGGGGGAGACTGTAAATGGAAGAATATTCCCTATCCCTATAATACGCTGATCTATTCTGGCAATTATGACGGAGATATGATACTGGGGAAAGGTTATACTCAGCCCGACAAAGCTGGTTCCTTTGGATCTGAACTGGTCAACATTTATAAACAGACGGGGAAAGAGATTTATCTTGAAGCAGCGGTTAACATTGCCAATTCCTTGTCGGAACATATGGTTGCCGGCGATGGTGGTCACTCACCACTTCCATTCAGGGTGAATGCTTCAACCGGGAAGATTGGAGTCCTAAACGAAGGGACAGCCTCAGAAATAACCTATGCCTACACTACAAACTGGACCGGGACTATGAATCTTTTCCAGCGATTGATCGCTTTGGGGAAAGGTAATACGGCCAATTTCCATAAATCATTTGAGATACTCCTCTCCTGGATGAAGCAGTATCCCTTGAAAACAAACAAATGGGGACCTTTTTTCGAAGATGTAGGAGTCTATTCGGATACCCAAATTAATGCGGTAACCTTTGCCCGGTATATCCTTGAGAATCCTGACCAGTTCAATGATGGCATTGGCTCGGCCAGGCATATTCTGGACTGGGTTTACCATGAACTTGGGAATCCCAAATGGGAAAAATACGGTGTTTCCGTCGTAAATGAACAAACTTCATACCGGGTCCCGGGGAATAGTCATACTTCGAGACAAGGGGCTACTGAATTATTGTACGCAGCCAAAACGGGGGATTTAAAAGCAATGGAAAAGGGAATACTTCAGTTAAACTGGGCTACCTATATGGTTAATGACGATGGTGAGAGCACTTACCCCAATGGCGAGACCTGGATGACCGACGGATATGGGGATTATGTGAGGCACTATTTAAGGGGAATGGCCGCGTTTCCTGAAATTGCCCCTGCCAATCAGAATCATTTGATATCCTCCTCCTCAGTAATTAAAAGGATTACTTATAACGAGGTGAATATTCTTTATGAAACATTTGATCAGAATTCGGTTGAGTTGCTGAGACTCAAGGTCAAACCTAAAGAAATCAGAGGTGATGAGGTTAAATTACCTGAATCTGGTATTTCAAAACAAGAAGAAGATTGGGAATGGAAACCTTTAAAAATCGGAGGAATCCTTAAAATTAGACATCAGAAAAGCAACAAAATTGCTATTCAGTTTTAACCTTGATTTGAAATATGTGAATTGTAAAACAATGATTAAGAGAATATTCCTGCTATTTTTGGTACACTTCGTTCATTACGGGGATTGTATATCTCAGAATTCACAACCACTAAAGGACTTCACCCAATTTGTAAATCCGATTATTGGTACAGCTCCAACAACCACGATCTCCGGGTTAAAACACGGTGAGGGATCAGAGCAAAATGCGATGGTGCAACCCTCGGTAACGATGCCCTTTGCTATGACAAACTGGACCCCGCAAACAACCAATACTGAAAAAAAGTGTGTTTCGTCCTATTATTACAAGGATTCTCTGATCACGGGGTTTCGCGGCTCACATTGGTTAAGTGGCTCATGCACCCAGGAATACGGATCAGTGGCCATTATGCCTGTTTCAGGTCAATTGGTATGTAATCCATCGAAACGAGGTTCCCTTTATTCCCATTCCTCAGAGCTGTCAACTCCATACTGTTACAAAGTTGAACTCAACACCTATCACATTACTGCAGAGATGACAGCGACCATCCGGTGTGGGATCTTATGTTTTACGTTTAATAAAGAAGGTGATGCGCATATTGTTATAAATCCGAACAATGATAAAGGTGAAGGTTTTGTGCAGATAATTCCTGAAAGGAATGAAATTATTGGCTATAACCCCATCCGCCGGATTTACCAGGGGTGGGGAAAACCTGCAGGATTTTCGGGATATTTCGTCATGAGGCTGGAGAAGGGTGCTGACTCATATGGCGTTTTCTCCGGGGATCAGATCTACCATGGGAAACTTCAGCTGAATAATAAGCAAAACTTAGGAGCCTTCCTGTCATTTAAGGTCAAAAAAGGGGAACAGGTAAGGGTGAAAATCGGAACCTCATTTGTAAGTATCAGTCAGGCGCAAAAAAACCTCGATGCCGAAATTCCTGATTTCGATTTTGAAGGCATTCAACAGCAACTCAAAAACAAATGGAACGAAATACTCTCGCGAATTGAAGTGGAAAGCAATCAAACTGATGAATTGGTGAAATTTTACACAGCTATGTACCATTCTTTTCAACAACCGCGTACCTACAACGATATCGATGGATGTTATCCTCGTTTTGATGGCAATGATCAAACAGATACCATTTGTGGCGGAAACTACTATGGGGATTATTCTGCCTGGGATACCTTTCGTGCACTACATCCATTGTATAACCTGATTGCCCCAGAATACAATGCCGACATGGTCAGATCGCTGCTGACTATGGGGAAAGTCAGAGGTTGGCTTCCCATTTTTCCCCAATGGAACAGTTACACCTCTGCGATGATTGGCGACCATGCCATTTCGATTATTGCTGAAGCCTATATTAAGAAGGTCGTCAACCTGTCTGAAGCTGATTACCGGTTGATGAGACACAATGCAACCGAAACGCCCTTAGATTTTGAAGAGTATGCCAGTGGAAAAGGGAGGAGGGCGCTGCCATCATACCTGAAGGATGGCTACATCCCGCTGGAAGATTCAGTCAAGGAAGCATTTCATAAAAATGAACAAGTTTCACGAACCCTGGAATATGCCTACGACGATTATGCGTTGGCCCAGGTTGCAAAAAAAATGGGTAAAAGCAAGGATTACCATTACTTCATGAAGCGGTCCCGAAACTATCGAAATGTGTTTGATCCTTCTGTAAATAACATGAACGGACGTTTTGCCAATGGAAAATTCACCACCGATTACGATAAAAATAAAAAAATGTTTTATGTCACGGAAGGTACTCCCTGGCAATACAACTGGTATGTTCCGCAAGATGTGGAAGGGCTGATCCGGTTGATGGGAGGAAGGGATAGATTCAATCACGTACTTGATGATTTCTTTGAAGAGGGGCAGTACTGGCATGGAAATGAGCCCGGGCAACAAATTCCGTTTTTGTATACCTATTCGGGGCAACCCTGGAAATCGGCAAAAGTAGTCCGTGAAATACTTAAAACCGAATATAGTACCGGCCCAGGGGGATTGAGTGGCAATGACGATTCGGGACAAATGTCTGCCTGGTATATTTTTGGGGCAATTGGCTTTTATCCGGTTTGCCCTTCTCTTCCCGAGTATGCTGTTTCCGGTCCGGTTTTCGAAAAAGTGACCATCAAACTGGGCAATGGCAAAATACTTATACTATCTGCTCCCGGAACTTCGGTGAAGAACTGTTACATCAAATCCATCCATTTTAACGGCCACAGGATTGATAATTTTAAATTCTCCCATTTTGATCTGCTGAACGGAGGAATTGTTGAGTTTAAAATGACCGATCAATTTTAAAACGGGAATCCTTTGATTGGGAATAGTTTTAGAAATACAATCATCACATTTTGAATTTGCTAAGGCAATTAATCTACAATTTTATTACTATGAATAGCTTAAATTTGTCAATTACACTATTACTCTTCGGAAATCTGGCTGTGGGTGAACCAATTCAGGTGAATTGCCCTATAACGGAATTAAACTTTCAAAAAATGAATACAATTGAGCTGATGAAAAAAAGAATCCTGCTGGATTCATCGAAAGTATTGTACGATAAACCACTTAATGCAGATGATTTTTCCAGCTCGTGGGATGTATACCATAGTAAATGGGAAATTAAAGAGGGTTGGCTGCAAGGTGAAAATCACGGAAACTGGCCGGGAATGGCGGTACTCAAACAAGATTTTCCGGGAAATGTACTGGTCGAATTTGAAGCTCAAACCATACGTCCCTCTTCTCATGATATCAATGTGATGTGGAACGGTGAATGGCTTACTTCAACCGATCAGCGAGGGACTGCTTATGTTGCAGGGCTGCAAGGATGGTGGACAGGCAAAGTGGGAATTGAGAAATCGAATGACTATAAATTCATGTGTGGGACTGCCTTGTTTAATTTTGAACCGGGTAAAATCTATAAAATCCAGGCTGGAAGTATTAACGGGCATTGTTTCATTTTAGCTGACGGAAAGCTGTTGCTCGAAGCCATGGATCCAAATCCAATCGATAATCAAAAATGTACCAAAGTAGGTTTTGAGGCCTATTGCAGCAAAATTCGGATCCGTAATATCAAAATCAGACAAATTTATTGGGAATCGGTAGCAATGAAATATGAGGTTGATTTCTAAATCAGTGACATGTTTAGCCTGTTGCCAGAAGTCTTGTTTAGATTCCGGACAGCAATTGCTTTTATCCATTTTAGCGGAATTTTCCATGGATCATTTTTATTAAAGGGAGATTTTCGTTATTATTGGGGTATAAATTATCGGTAGAAATGTTTAGAGCAGAGATAAATTCACTTTCTGAAATCAATCGTATTGCATCCATGTTCCTTATGGCGCATCCGGCCGACCGGATATTTGCGTTTTACGGTGCAATGGGTGCTGGAAAAACGACCTTTATCAAGGCACTTTGTGAAGAGATGCAAGTATTGGACTATGTCACATCTCCCACATTTTCTCTGATCAATGAATATCAAACGGAGACCAAAGGCACGATATTTCATTTCGACTTTTACCGCATCAATAACCTTAGTGAGGCTTATGACTTTGGCTACGAAGATTATTTTTATAGTAATTGTTATTGTTTTATCGAATGGCCGGAGTTGATCGAATCTCTTTTGCCTTCAATTGCTGTTAAAGTCTTTATTAAAGAGGCTGAGAATGGGTCACGGATCATTGAGTCGGAATGAAAAATCTGTTAAAACTATTAGGCTATGAATCAAAGGAAAGGTGGTAAACTGTCAACACTGGCTAATGACCAGCTTCTTCCAAGGGAAGAGCTCTACAAGAGAAGCCCGCGAAATATTAAACTCAATATTGGTATTCCTGACAATTCTGCTTCGATTGAGTACTGTGTCCCATTAACGCCCCAGTCGGTTGAAGTATTGGTTCATAATGGACATGATGTATTTGTAGAAACCGGAGCTGGGAAGGAAGCCAATTATTCAGACCAGGCCTATTCAGATTGCGGAGCAGTGATTTGCCGTTCTGCTGCAGAAATCTTTCAATGTGATATCATTCTAAAAATGGCCCCTTTCACACATGAAGAGACCGAGTTGATGAAGGGGAATCAGTTATTGCTTTCGCCCCTCTACCTCACCCTGCAAACCCAGGAATCGGTTCGTCGTTTAATGCGTAAAAAGGTTACAGCTGTCGGGTTTGAATATATGAAGGATGAAAATGGGATCTTCCCCGTAGAACGGATTTTCAGTGAAATTATGGGAAATACATCAATGATAGTTGCCAGCGAGTATTTGAGTACTGCCCGTAATGGTAAAGGGGTAATCCTTGGCTCTGTTACCGGGATCTCACCTACCGAAGTTGTAATTCTTGGATCGGGTACTGCGGCAGAATTTGCCGCCCGTACTGCACTTGCACTTGGTGCCACTGTAAAAGTGTTCGATGATTCAATCTCAAAATTAGTTGATTTCCAATCCCGGCTTGGGGCACGTGTTTTTACTTCCGTATTTCATCCTAAGGCACTCCGAAAGGCCATGAAAACGGCCGAGGTGGTTATTGGAGCCCTCTCTATGAATGAGGTACCTAAAATGATTGTCCCGGAAGAGATGGTTGGGGGGATGAAGGAGAATTCCATTATCATTGATCTGAATATCATTCAGGGAGGATGCATTGAAACATCAAGGATTACCAATCATAAGAAACCAACTTACATTGAACATGGTGTCATTCACTATTGCGTACCCAATATTACCTCCAGGGTGGCTCGCACTACATCAATTGCAGTGAGTAACATTCTGGCCCCAATGTTACTTGAAATCGGAGAATCTGGCGGAATTAACCAATATGTTAAAACCAACCGCGGATTTTGTGAAGGAATCTATGTTTTCAATGGAGTATTGACCAACCAGGATATCGGAGCTGTCCTGAATATTCCGGTTACCGATATCAACCTGTTGATGGCGGCGTTTTAATCAGCTGAAGTGACCAGATTCCCCCGACAGCATCTTTAACCGGAGCTGAATGAAAGCTAAGTCTAAGCCCCTGATAGTGCCTAACCCAAAACGATTTTACTAAAAATTCATTCCTGATAAATTCAGATATAGTTATCCAGATGGTGGCTAAAAAAATTGGGAAGATTGTTGACCACCCCGCCCTTTGGGCACCCCTCCGAGAGAGAGGATTTTATCTCCGGAATGAAGGTGAAACCCGGTAATTTTGCCATTTGATTTGCGATTTTTAAAATCACATGGTTCCTGAAATTATTGAAAAATAAGTCAGGGGAGTCGTTTCTTATAGGATTTTTCTGTCGTAATACTTAGGTATCCAATAAAATAGATTATCACGGAACTTATCCCCAAAGCAAATCCGGGATAGCAATATTTTATTATGCTGTCTGCATTATTCAGATGTCCTGCCAAATAAAATAGAGTAAATGACAAGCTACTTATTCCAATGATCAAATAGATATTTATGGCCAAAAACAATTTTCTGTTCTTTTTGCTTTCAGGAAGAAGAAGAAACTTATTTCTTCTAATTGTCATTTTCTTCATTGTTGCCATTTTTAGGTATGTAAAAAATCTCCAGGTGCTTTTTATCACTAAGAATCTTAATTTATTTGAAAGAAAGTAACGAAATATTTCAATATCCATTTTACGAAATTTCCGTTGATTCGGATTCAAATTGAAGGAGGTTTAATTTTCATTTTAATCCCAGTCTGCGATTTTCTTTTAATAATCCTATGGATTCCTGAACCCGGTTCATCATGGTCGCTTCCTTTTTCCCGTGGGTTATCCAGGCAATATATTGTCGTTGGTAAGAGGGAGCCAGGTTGCTGAAGTTTGCCAGAGCGGGCTCATTTTTAGCAAATTCGCCGATAATGAATCCTGGGATACTGAATCCCTGATTTTTCGCTTCCTCAAATTTTCGCTCTTCAGGATCAGGAAGGGTTGACATCACCGAAGTGTCTATTTTATCAAGCCCCGCCCGGGTCATTTTGCCACCTTTTATTAATTCAACTACCTTTCTCTTATTGAGTTGAGACCATTTTTTGGTATCTTTTCGCGGCATAAATTTTCTGGCATATTTGTTATCATCAATTTTTTTGACAAGGCTATCAATCCAGCCGAAACAGAGTTCCTCTTCAAGAGCTTCTTTATATTGGATACACTTTTCACCAGTATGCCTCTTGTAAAATATCATCCAAATGCCTTGACTTGTGTCATGATTTCTTTCCAGCCAATCTCTGAATTCATCTCTGCTTTTGAAAAATTCAAACCCGGGTTCGTTCATATTTTTTGAGTTATGAAAATAGCAACAGCATTACCGGAAATTTGGTATCAAATTTAGTGAAAAGAAAAGGGTAAATCCTAATTTTAATCTTCAGCTGCGAGAATCATTATTGAGATATGATGAAGCCGAACCAAACCGGTCGTGGTGTGCCCCATTCCGTTGGGCATGATCTCTCCGTTTTGAGCAACAATGAGCCAGTTCTCTAATGGTATTTCATGTTCCACAGAGTAATTATTTCCATTCAATAGAACCAGAATTCGTCGCCAACGGTCGCCATTGGCATGATGGCAGAGTTCGTAGGCGATTACTCCGGGAATATAATGACCAAAAAATCGGAGTTTCTCTCGAATTGTTACGGCATCCGGGATTCTGAATGCAGGGTGCTGGTGCCTCAGTTCAATGCAGTTTTTCATGAAATCGACTAATGTGGGGTATTCAGTTTTACGGTTCCAGTCGATTTGATTGATATAATCGGGTGATCGGTATGAATCTGGATGTCCCCCCTTTGAGCGGAGCATCTCATCGCCCGCATGGATAAAAGGAACTCCTTGGGAGGTGAGGATTACACCGAAGGCCAGGCGCGCCATCCGCTCCACAATTTCAAGATTCGCTTCAGGACAGGAGTACTGTAGTTTATCGAATAGGGTAAGATTATCATGACAGGAGACATAGTTGATACACTGGGACGGTACGTTTGCCCAGGGGTGCCTTGAGGTATTTACGAAGTCATAAATGATCTGATCGTGATCTACGGCTGCAGTTATGGCAAATTTCAGTTGTTCCTCCCGCAGGGTAATCCCGCTGATAAAACCCGCATTGTTTCTGTCAAATGGCGATCCTTTCAACCCGTTGCGCATATCGTCACAGAATGAAGCAATCCGGTCAAGCTGCTTGGTGTTGGATTTCACTGCTCGAAATTGCTCAGGAAGAGGGCTTTCACCGGCACTCCACCCTTCCCCGTAGAGGAAAATTTTAGGATCGATTGTGTCGAGACGATGCCTGATCTGGTTCATTGTTTCTAAATCGATGAGTCCCATCAGGTCGAATCGGAATCCATCGATATGGTATTCCTCAGCCCAATAGGCAACCGACTCGATAATATATCTTCTGACCATCTCCCGCTCTGTTGCGAGTTCCGATCCACATCCGCTTCCGTCAGAGAAAGTACCATCCTGGTTGAACCTGTAAAAATATCCGGGAATAGTCTGATTAAAATAAGACTCAAAAATCAAGCCGGTATGGTTATACACCACATCAAGAATGACTCCCATGCTATTCTGATGCATGGATTGTACCAACTGTTTGAGCTCTCTGATTCGTGTAGTTCCATTGACGGGATCGGTAGAATACCACCCTTCCGGTGTATTATAATTCAGTGGATCATATCCCCAGTTATAATGAGCTGCGGGATTTAATTCATCAACTGTATAAAAATCAGCTACCGGAAGTAAATGGACATGGGTTATCCCGAGTTCCTTCAGGTGATCAACCCCAGTGGTTTCCCCCGTTGGAAGTTTAGTATCCAATTCACAAAAGCCAAGATATTTTCCTTTATTTTTTATCCCTGAGGAGGGTGACATAGAGAAATCGCGAATATGAACTTCATAAATCACCATATCCGTAGGGTTAGTCAACGTATGTCGCTGATCCATTTCCCAATGTGACGGATTACTCTTTTGAGGATCGATGATTGCACCACGACTTCCGTTTACTCCCGTTGCTTTTGCATAAATATCAGGTCCTTCCTTAAGCCATTCCAATTCATCCTTAACTTGTAGGGTATAGAAAAATCCTTCAAGATTCTCTCTGATTTGGTAAATCCAGGTGCCGTTTTCATCTGGTATGAGCTGAAATTCTTTAACCGGTTTGCCCCCTTGTCCAGAATTGTAAAGTCTGAAAAAAATGCGCCGGGCTGATGGGGCCCATATTTTGATACTCGTTTTTTCGGGTGTCCAGGTTATCCCAAGATCATTCCCCTCATAAACGGGAAAATCGTTAAAGTCACTCTCCTTAAATTTCCAGTTTCTCATTCAATTAAAACCATTTCAATCTGATTGTCTGACTCTTGAATCTCTTGCCGCTGAGATCTCTCATTTCAACACTCATTCGACAGGCAAGTTGTAATTCAGGTACTGTCTCATAAAACTGTTCTAACGAAATATCCAATAAATAGGTTTTTCCTCTCTCCAGTAATATGGGATAAATATCAGAATGCTCTACCCTGAGCACCCGGAATTTACGTCGGGTAAACCAGCGCTTAAAAATAAGAATTGGAGCATGAAGATCAATCTCCCGGCTACCGGTATTTGTAACGATCATTTCAATATTTGTGGGGTTGAAACGGTTGCTTTTATGAAGTTCGATTGCTGCATCAAAGGGCTTAGTCTTTTTATTAAAAGACATTTTTTTCCCTGAAGCCCCTTTTGAAAAGGTACGGGTACGGTAAAAAGTAAGAAATCCAATTACCAACACTATGATAATCAGAAGAACCTTAAGTAACATTAATACAAAACTTGACAGCACCATTATCGCTAAGATTGAAATATCCGGTATTTCTGCCCGATTTAGGACTTAAGAGGAGAACCCGGAAAGCTAACGCAAAAGAATAGAAATAAACAGAAACAAACAACAGTTTTAAACGGAGTTCCCAATCTTAGGAGAAAGAATCGAATGAATAACAGTATAATTAGTGATCATTATTCGTTGATGCGGTTTATTTCCGGTTTTTTTAAATAATATGTTCACCAATTTCAATTGTTTTGTCGAACGATTCTATTCTCTTTAGTCATTTAAAATTCCGCATAATGTCATAATGCAAAGGATATTCAGAGATTGATTAAAATTAATTTTGTTATCCTTTTGTTGTTGAAAATTTTTCAAGTTGTTCTTCATTTATCCATAAACCTGTTAATTCCATCGTTTTCCTCTGGCAGGGATTTTTATCTTTTTGGAAACCATTCTATTAGGGGGCAGCTCTTCCCCAACAATGCGAAAGTCGAGTTGCTTTCGTTCAAGATTAGCCCGGGCTATTTCAACATCAATGGGGTCTCCAAGCTGATATTTCTTGTGGGTTCGGCGCCCAGTGATGCAATAATTTTTTTCGTCGAATTCGTAAAAATCATCGGTAAGTTCGAACATCGGAATCATTCCTTCGCACTTATTTTCATCGAGTTCGACATAAATCCCCCATTCTTTAACTCCTGAGATCACCCCTTTAAACTGCTGCCCGATCTTATCTGACATGAATTCAACCTGTTTATACCTGATCGAGGCGCGCTCTGCATTGGCTGCCTTGTTCTCCATATCCGAGGAATGTTTGCACATCTCTTCATACTGGGCAGACTGTACCGACCGCCCATCTTCAAGATATCGGGCGAGTAACCGATGGACCATCATATCAGGATAGCGGCGGATGGGTGATGTAAAATGGGTATAATATTCAAAGCCTAACCCATAATGACCAATGTTTCTGGTCGAGTATTCGGCTTTTGCCATGGTTCGAATGGCAAGGGTTTCGATTACATTCTGCTCTTTCTTCCCGGCTACATTTTCAATCAGTTTATTCATTGACTCTGTGACAGTTTTAGGATTATTGGTCATGATACCATACCCAAATCGTTTGATAAAGTGGTTAAACGAATCGAGTTTGTCGGGGTCAGGCTTGTCATGAATACGGTAAACAAAAGTCCGTTCCTTTTTCTTTGCGCCGGGTTTGCCTACAAATTCAGCCACCCTTTTATTGGCTAACAGCATGAATTCTTCGATAAGTTTATTCGAATCTTTAGACTCCTTAAAGAAGACACTAAGTGGTTTCCCATCTTTGTCGATTTCAAACTTCACTTCAACCCGATCAAACCCGATGGATCCCGACTCAAACCTTATTTTCCTAAGTTTTTTCGCCAGACGGTCAAGGGTAAGAATCTCTTCCTTTAAATCACCATCTCCTGTTTCAATCACTTGTTGTGCCTCTTCATAGGCGAACCGGCGATCAGAATAGATGATGGTTCTTCCAAACCATTCATGGCGGACAACACTGTCGTCATCCAGCTGAAATACAGCTGAGAAGCAAAGTTTCTCCTCATGTGGCCGTAACGAACAAACACCATTTGACAGTTTCTCAGGTAACATGGGGACTACGCGATCAACCAAATAAACTGAAGTTGCCCGGTTATAGGCTTCTTCCTCGAGTAAGGATTCGGGCTTTACGTACCAGGTGACATCCGCAATATGCACCCCTACTTCCCACAAACCGTTTTCGAGTTTTTGAACTGAAAGGGCATCGTCAAAATCTTTGGCATCGGCTGGATCGATCGTGAAAGTTGGTACCATTCGGAAGTCACGCCGGTTTTTTATTTCATCCGAAGGAATTTCAAAAGGGATTTTTTCTGCTGCCTGGTTCACTGCTTCCGGATAGTGGTATGGAAGGCCAAATTCGGCCAGGATTGCATGCATTTCGGTATTGTTGTTCCCGGCATCTCCCAGCACATCAATGATCTCAGCGAATGGATTTCTGGCGCGCTCCGGCCAGTCCATAATCCGCGCAACCGCTTTTTGCCCGTGCTTTGCCCCCATCAATTTGTCTTTTGGAATGAAGAGGTCGAACGGGGTCTTTTTATTAGGGATGAGAAAAGCACTGAATGGAGAAATCTCGATTGTTCCCACAAAGGTAGTCTTGGCCCGCTCGATGATTTCGATTACTTCAGCCTCAGGATCACTTCGTTTCCGGCGTGCATATAGACGAATCTTTACCTTGTCCCCGTCCAGCGCATGATTCATATTAGCTGCTGAAACCACTACCGGCTCCTCCAATTCTTCACTGCTTACCTTCCCAAAACCTTTGGAATTAAGCTCCATGATTCCAGTTATTGTTCCCCCCTGTGATTTAAGGTGGTATTTGCCGCGTTCAGTCTCGACCAGTGTCTCGGCATCACGCAGTTCCTGAAGGACAACATTGACCAATTGTAACTGGCCCACATCCTTTGCTCCGACTGCAGCACCGATCTGTTTATAATTAAATGACTGATTGCTGTTGTCGTAATATACTTCAAGTATGGCACGTTTCAAGCCATGTTTATTGAAGTTAAGTGCTTTTTTGTTTTTTTTAGCTTTAGCCATAACTTTGGAATTTTGCTACTAAAGGTACTTTATATTTTTAATTACCAAGTTTATTAGACATTCGATTTCAAACTTTTCTAAATTACTTTTGGTAAATTTGTAATAATAAGCGGTTAAAAATTTCTGAAAAGATGATCTTTCTTGAAGATCTGATAGCCCTTTTCTATCCGCGTTTTTGTGCCGGGTGTAATTCTTCTCTCGTGAAAGGAGAGGATGTACTTTGTCTAAATTGTCTGGCTGACCTTCCCCGGACTAACTATCATTTGAATTGTGAAAACCCCGTTTTTCAGCAATTTGCCGGGAGGGTAAGGATTGAACTTGCCACCTCATTCTGTCGATTCGATAAAGGTGGACGCTTGCAGCACCTTTTGCACCAACTTAAATATAAAGGGAACCGTGAGGTGGGCCATAAAATGGGTCTGATATTTGGTTATGACTTGAATCAGAGTACCAGATACCGCACTATCGATGCCATCATACCGGTTCCGCTACATCCTAAGAAAGAGCGGAAGCGAGGGTTTAATCAGAGTGTCGAAATCTGCAAAGGGCTTTCACAAGCAATGGACCGGCCGTTAATTCTTGGAAATCTGATCCGTGAGGTTCATACGGACTCTCAAACGCTGAAGGGGAGATTTGAACGGTGGGAAAATGTAAGTGGTATTTTCAGCGTTAAAAATGGAGCCTCCTTAACTGGCAAACATCTATTATTGGTGGATGATGTTGTGACCACCGGGGCGACTCTCGAAGCATGCTGCATCCCATTGCTTGAAATCCCCGGAGTAAAGGTAAGTATTGCGACTTTGGCAACTGCCTGATTTTGGCTCTATCCCAAATCGTGTGGGCACAAAAGCTGCCCACCTTGCTAAGATGTTAATAATTTGCTGCCAGCTATTAGCTATTGGCGGCTGGGTTGAATGCTTGCTGTAATTGACTTTTATTCTTAACTAAACGCTAAAACTACCCAAATATTTGTTGCAAATTTTCAATATATTTATTCGACAGAAAATCTGTTGCATAATTTTAGCCAAATAATTTTAAGTATTATGAAAACAAAAATTCATTTGTTGTTTGTATTATTTGTTATGGCCGTTATGGTTAATGCCCAAACTAAAAATGACAGTACTTCCAAAATTGGAATAGGCGGTATGATTGGGCTTCCAACCGGGGTTATGTCCACTGGATACAATTTAGCCTATGGATTTGATTTGAAAGCTGAGTTTGGTGTGGCGCCTAATTTGGCCATTACTTTAAGTGCAGGATACCTAAATTGGGTCGGGAAAAGCGGATACGGAGGGACTACCGGTCTGATTCCAGCTCTTGGAGGTTTAAAATGTTATTTTTCAGACAAGGTTTATGGCAGTGCTGAAGCAGGATTATCATTTTCAACAAATAGCGGTGGTGGAAACGCATTTACATTCTCGCCTGGAGTAGGTTATAAAGTAACTGATAAATTTGATGTTATGCTTAAGTATCAGGATGCTTCAAAGAATGGGGTTAGTATTGCACATTTAGGATTGAGGGCAGGATTAACCTTTTAAGTTATCATATTATCCTTTACCCTTTGGTATAGGCATTCATGAAAGTTGTATAGTTACTGAATTGGCTGTATAGTAATTTGAAGGAAGAGCAATTTGATCCTGACCGATCCAACGGGCACCGTTGTGTTCGTGCTTCCTTAGCCAGGACTGAATTCCAAACGGTTAAAAATAAATCATGGCAAACATTACCCAATATCTTTTCATCAAACAGACAATATTTGACATCCCCGTTTGCATCAATAAACGCGGCAACAGTACTGCAAGGGCAAGCCTCCTTAAACGCATTAAAATGATGATTGTTAACCGATAAATCTGGCCGTCCCGGAAGATTATACATACATGGCTGGGTAATCTCGACAACTGTTTTATTGTCTCTTGAGGCATTTATTAAATTGTACTGGGCAATCGCCAACTCTTCACCTGAAATGAATTCAGACAACAGTCTTCTTTTTGCCCGGCCATCGGGGAATAAAACTCTGAATTTGAATTTTGAAACGCCGAGTAAAGAGACAAATTGATAGGTTTTGATCACATCGTTTAAATTGGAACGACACAGGGAATATCGGGCAGAAACATCTATGCCGGCCTTAATGACCATTTTAATGGCATCGACTGTTTTGCTGAACCCCATTTTATCGTCCCGTAACCAGCTATGAAAAGTATCCCATTTTAATTGGGATTCATCGTCATAATAAAGCTCACCTGATGAATCGAGACCTATCTGAATCCTGGTAATGCCCGCCTTTTTCAATTCATCACATATTTCCGGATTCAATTCCCATCCTCTGGTAACCAGTCTCACCATTATTCCCAAAGACTTTGCGAACTGTGCGATGTTGAGAACCTTTTCTTTTTCATTCAAAGGTTCTCCACCTGTGAGGGTTATGCGATCCATATTTGGATTTAATGTACGCACCTCTTTTATTATTTGGATGAAATCATCAGATGACAGCCGGTCAGTATCGTTTCCTGATTGATTGTAACAGTGCCTGCAAGCCCCATTACATTTACGGGTAACTGCAAATCTAAGCTCGTCGGGTATAACAGGTTTGGGTTCCATGAATTCCACATTTCAATTCCTCTTGCTCTTCTTATATCCTCTATTGAAAATCTCAGTTACTTAATGACAGATCACTAAATTATCGGGAGAGATTACTTTGCATCTGATTGATTCTTTTCGTAACTTTAAAAAAAGTTCTCTTGTAAAAATACAAATTAATAATTGAAATATTTTCTGATAATTCATATCCTGACAGTAAATTATGTGATTTGTCAACTAATTTTAAAGCTATCCGAAGATGATCAGGCAATCGGACAAACAAGTAAAAGAACTTCGCTCAAGAGTATTCCGTCACATGCTCGATACCAGAAGTTGGAAATACCGCGCTTTTTTGCGCTACCTCCGCTTCTTCAGGTATGTTGCATTTTCCTCTACCAGAGGAGAATTTCTTGAATCATATTATACTTTGATGCGCTATCTGGACGATATCGTCGACGGAGACCTAAGCTTGCCTGAGGGTTTTCCTGACCAACGCGGGTACCTCTCTGAAAAAATAGCATTCTCACTTAATCCCGTCAACCCGAAGGATGAAGTAGATAACATGATAATCTATTGTTTCGAACTGGCCAAAAGGTTCGGAGAAGATTTTAAGGCAGAAACAAGAGATATCCTGGATTCTTTGATTTTTGATGCCAACAGGCGGGGCAAGTGGATAATATTTCCCCGTGAAGATTTGAACCATCACTTTCATTTGCTTGATATCCGGGGAACCATCAGAGCCACACTTAAAGTCTTTAAAGATGATCCCGATAAATACAAGATACTGGAACCACTGGGAACAGCATGTCGCTATCAGTATGATATCGAAGATTTTGAATCGGATATTGCCGTCGGATATGTCAATATTTCAAAAGAGGAGTGTGAGCAATTCTCCATTAATCGTGACGATCTGGATAAATTATCTTCGCCGAAAATCAGATCATGGCTGAGCCATCATGCCAGCCAGGGAATGGCTCTCCTTTCTGACCATCATCGATTAATGCAGGAAGGAAAGTTTTCACTTTTGGAAAAAGCGGTTTTCAAAGTTGTTTATGTAATGCCAGCCAGGAAAGTATTCCGGAAAATACTTTCAGAATCTTAAGGTCAGGGTTCAAAATAAAGTTATGGGTGAAACGGGAATAAAACAACCGACGGGTGGAAACTTCCACCTCAGCAAATGGTTTCTCGATTTTGTCAATGACAATGGAGATGCCATGATTTTCTATTCGGCAAAATTAACATGGCAAGGCTGGTCTGCTTCGTATACGAGCTGGTTGCATTTTAATACATTGTCCGGAATCACTCTCAAATCAAGTTTTCGTAATGTTCAGATTCCAAGGTCGGAAGACGACCTGCTAATCTGGAAGGATGCACGGTTTGGAGTATCAGGAAAGTGGAAATCGTTGGCAGGAGTGATTAAAGCCCGCTTATTTGATTCCGAAGAGGGTTACCTTGACTGGACTTGTTTTCAGCCTGCTTCAAAGGTCCAGCTAAAAATCAGAGATAAAGTATTGGAAGGTAGTGGCTATGCAGAACAATTAATTCTAACCATTCCACCCTGGAAAATTCCAATGGATGAATTGCGATGGGGACGTTTTGGGTCTGAGGGAAACACCCTGGTTTGGATTGAGCTCAGAGAAAAAGAGAGACGTAAATGGCTTTGGCTGAACGGAGCGAGAATAGAAAACTGCATCATTGAAGATGATCACATTTCATTACCCGGGAAAGACCTGTTTTTGAAGCTTGATCAGGGAGTGAAACTTGAATCTGAAAAAAAGATTTTTTCGGTTGTTGAAAAGCTGATCCGCTATATTCCGGGATTCAGTAAAGTAATACCAATCAGTTTTCTAATGGCGGAGGAAGTTAAATGGCTCAGCAAAGGTGAGCTTCAGATACAAGGCAAGACGATCACCAGTGGAATGGCGATACATGAACGGGTAAACTTCAAAGCTGTTCAGCCATGATTCTGAAAGTGAAAAATATTGCCAAAAGCTTCGGAAGTAACATAGTATTGAAGAATGTATCTTTTGAAATGAATTCCTCATTACTTTATGGTATCGTAGGAGAAAACGGATCGGGAAAATCAACGCTTTTGAAAATCATTGTAGGTGAATGGAAGCCTGATTGTGGAAATGTTTTGGTTGATGGCCGACTTGGATATTGCCCGCAGAAAACCTTGCTGTTCTCTCAACTTACAATAGATGAAAACTTGAGGTACTTCACGGCAGCCTATGGAATGGATAAAGCAGATTTAGTCAGCCGAAGCGAATCATTGATGAATGTTTTCAATTTCAAAAGATACCGGAAGGAAAGGATTTCCAACTTAAGTGGCGGAACGCAGCAAAAACTTAATCTTACGATTGCGCTGCTGCATCAACCTAAATTATTGATCCTTGATGAGCCTTACAATGGATTTGACTGGGATACCTACTTAAGGTTCTGGGATTATAGGAATCAGCTTCGGAAGGAAGAGTGTGCAATACTTATTGTCACCCATTTTCTCACTGAAAAGGAGCGGTTTGACAAAATTTATAACCTTGAAGAAGGAGAGCTAATATGAGGGCAATTAGAATTGTAACTGCAATAACCATGATTTTGAGAATGTTGCTTCGGAGAAGAATCATTCTCGTCGCACTGCTGCTTATACCGGCTGTTTTCCTTACCATAGTTGAACTAACTGCGCCGACCAGGTTTATCCCATTCCGGCTTGCATCACTTGATTTGAGGGTGTTTATAAGGGAAAGCCTGAAAGAAATTGCGCTGATATTTTTTGCCATAACATCTTCCGGCTTCCTGGTATCGTTACTTGCGCTCAACCTCATTCAGATAGAAAACGATGTTAACCGCAGACTGGTTATCGGTGGGTATAATCCTTTTGAACTTTTAATTTCCAGCTTGCTTGCCCTTATCCTGCTGATTTTGACGATAGCTGTTTACATTGGCTTACTCATCAGCATTTTCGTTTCTTTAAGGCATCTGCCAATGTTTGTTTTCAGCCTGATGTTAATCGGATTCGTATATGGTTGTTATGGACTGGCAATTGGCAGCCTGATAAAAGGTAAGCTTGAAGGGGTGTTCTTCATTGTTATGCTGGCCAATATTGGTTTGGGGTGGCTTCAGAACCCGATGTATTATGCTGAAGCACATAACAATGCAATCATCCGCTACCTTCCGGCATACTTTCCCTCTCAATCAGCAATCATTGCTGCTTTCACTGATTATTCCGGTGCCAATCCCAGATTTTACAGCATGTTGTATGGGACCGGGTTTTTAATTCCGGCGTTGCTTATTTTTTATAACAAAATGCGAATTAAGAAATGAAAAACATCAATTTGGTCCTTGGAAAATTCCTTTATGGATTTGTATTTCTCATCTTAATACCTGCTGGTTTATGGCTTTGGGCAAAATATACTGAACAGATTATTCAATTGCCAATAATTGAGTCAAAGATTGCAGGGGGGATAATGATTGTCACAGGTGGATTTCTTATGTTGTGGGCTATGTTTGCATTAATGTACTACGGGAAAGGATTGCCCATGAATGCCTATCCTCCGCAGGTATTTGTCACAAATGGACCCTTTCGGTTATTTCGGCATCCAATCTATTGGGGTTTTGGATTGTTAATGACTGGCTGTTTTATTTTTACAGGTTCACAAAGCGGATTTTGGCTCGTCTCTCCCTTGGCCGTTTTAGGTATGGTTGCGCTTGTATTGGGACATGAATCAATTGATTTAAGGAAACGGTTTCCTGATCAATCGATCAGAACTATACTGGATTATCCGGAAAGCAAAACAGACTCACCGGATTTAAGGGATCGGTTAGCATCGTTGTTTTGGGTGGGGTCCTATTACGTTCTAAGCAACTTGATAATCGAAGAATTGCATGGGAATGTGCCACCTTTATTCGGTGAACCACTCCGGATTATTCCTGCTTTGGGAAATTCTTATTACCCATTTTTCAGTATTATTTTACTCCTTATTACCCCTTTTATTCTGATAAGGAAAGATACGCTGAGAGAATGGGAAGTATCAGGATTTATAGGTTTATCCCTGGTTTGTTTCATCGCTATATTGTATCCCTCAATTGGGGCACAATATTTTCCACCACAGGATTCAGCTATTTTTACAGTTCCATTATTTCTAATGTTTGTAGCTGTTAAGGCGATGTTTCATCAGTCAAAGCCAGTTGCCATCATCTATACAATTGTTGCCTTCATTGTTGTTATCATTCAGCTAGCGAATAGTCGTTCGGCGGCACTAAATTTGGCAGATTCAATCCTGATATTTCTTCTTTCGTCAAATTATCAAAGGATTTGGATTTTCTTAAAAAATACATCAGAGAAAATTGCCAATTCATGGAAGGAATGGGTTTTTGGTAAAGTCAGGGTGATCAATCATGGTTTCTATGTTGGATTTGGCGCTTTCTTCGGAATTCTGCTTGCGGGAATTTTAGCCGGTAAAGCTTATTCATGGGCCCTGTTGGTTTTTACCATTCTTGTGACCGTATTTGCTGCACTTTGGGCTCAAATCATTGAAGGGTCCGCCAAATTAAAAAGACCTTTTGGATATTATGGAGGAGTAGTTGGCATACTATTTGGATGTCTGGCTGTTTGTGCAATGGGACTAAACGGATGGGTAATTGTGGGCGTGGGTTCAGTAGTAATGCCCTGGATCCAGGCGATAGGACGTTTGCGATGTCTTGTTAATGGGTGTTGTCATGGACGACAAACGAATAATCCCATGCTGGGAATCAGGTATTTTCACGCTCGTTCACGAGTGTGTAATATTTCCGGTTTGAAGGGTGAGCTGATCCATCCCACCCAACTTTACTCCATTCTATGGTTACTTTTTGTCGGAGTTTTTTTGCTTACCCTTTGGAATAAATCAAATGTCCCCATCTCACTTATTTTTGGCTTATACATGATATTGACCAGCATTGGTCGGTTTGTGGAGGAAGCTTACAGAGGAGAAGTGCAAACACCAACTATAAAAGGTCTTCACCTTTACCAATGGACTGCTATCGTTTCTTGTATTGTTGGCATCCTGATGACTCTCATTCAGATAGAACCTGTAGTTATTCGTCCGGGTTTTAGCTGGGAATCCGTTTGGGGAGCTGCGATCAGTGGTTTCTTTATATTTTTTGCGATGGGCGTGGATTTTCCCAATTCGAATGTCAGGTTTTCAAGATTGGTTTGAAAAGATTAATTCCAAATGATAAACGTCGCTCCCATTGAATTTATAAGGAGAGTATCCAAGGGTGGCAGAATATCACTTAAAGGAATGCTCCTTATTCTAGTCTATTACCTTCAGATAATTCTCTCGCTTCCTTTTGCGTTCCTCCAGTTTCTGCTTTACGGCAAGCGGATAAAGAAGACGATCATCTCAAAAGATCCTGTTTTCATATGGGGTCATTACAGAAGCGGCACCACTTATTTGCAGAAAATAATGGTCTGCGATAAGCAATTTGGTTGCTTAACGAACTTTGATGCATTGTTTTCAAATTCAAGTCTTTTTTTTGGAGAGAAGATGCAATCCCTGTTTCAACACCTGATCAATTTATTCAAAATTAAAACCCTTTCTTTCATAACGCCATTGTGCAACCCTCTGAACCGGATGAAGAAGATGATTATCTGATGAATAAAGCCTCTGCCTATTCTGCATACTGGGGACTTGTTTTACCAAAACGGTGGCGGGAATGGCTGAATTATTCGCCTCAATTTGAGAATCCAAAATATCTCAATGGTTGGAAAATGGAATACCTGAATACGCTTAAGTATGCCACTTTTAAGAACAAAGGAAAGCACTTGGTTTTGAAAAGTCCGCCAAATACCGAGCGGATCGGCGTATTGCTGAAAATGTTCCCACTGGGAAAGCAGTTGGTTTTGAAAAGTCCGCCAAATTCCGAGCGGATCGGCGTATTGCTGAAAATGTTCCCACTGGCTAAATTTATTTATGTCTACCGCATTCCATTTCATCTGTATTATTCCACCAGGAATATGTGGAAGAGAGCCATACTCAACTTTTACAGCGTACAGAAAATTTCGGATACAGAACTGGATAAAATTGTTTTTGAGCATTTTATACATCTTACCGGGCGGTACGAAGAAGACAAAAAACTGATACCTGACGGTAACCTGATTGAAATTTCATACGAAGAATTAAAGGCGGATTCATTCGGCGTAATCCAAAAGATATATTCCAATATAAATCTTCCCGATTTTGAATTAACATCAAAGGATTTATTACTGAAATTGGAAATGGAAAAGAAATATCAGAATTTTCAGTATCAGTTTGGTGACGATACTCTTCAAAAGATAGGAAATAGGTGGGGCAAGTACATCCGTCAGTGGAATGATAAAGTGACGGATCCTGGTTAATGTTAATTTGTTAAGAATCCGGAGAGATTAAATTTTCAGATGAAATGTAGTTTATGATTTGATTAACCGCCTCATCAGGTATTTGATTTGCTGTAAGAATGGTTAATTGTGGCTGCAACGGGTTTTCATATGGGCTGCTTATACCGGTAAAGTCTTTTAAGTCACCATTAATTGCTTTTTGATACAATCCTTTTGTATCCCTTTTGATACAGACTTCTAAAGGTGCATCCACAAAAACCTCCACGAAAGAATTATCACCGTCAAGGATCAAAGTTCGGATGCCATTTTTAAACAAAGCTACTTCCAGATATCGCGCAATCGTTGATTTCCCTGAACATGAAAGACCTGTAAGCCAAATAACAAAGGCTTTTTGCCGGTTAAGAGCCTCCTTCTGCTGTCTGGTGACCAGAAATGATTCTGCTGCCAGATTTTTATCAGTTTGAATATTTGTCATTCAAAGGAAATTGAAATTTATCCTTGCGCTGAAATTAAATGTTTTGAAATTGTGATTCTAACCGATCACTTACAGACACAACTTTAAATGCTCATTTATAGTAAAAGATCACTGTGTCAGTGTGAATTTGAAACTTACTCCCAGGTTTGAATTGGTTGTTCTGTAAGAATTCGATATAAAAGGATTGGTCACAAGTCTGTCATAAAATAAGCGAAGAGTAAATGCCTGGCTGAGTTTATAATCGGATGAAAATTTTACCGAAACTGATTGCTGACCTGCAGTAGTCTGATTGTTTTCCTGGTCCAATTGCCGAAGCACTGTTTTATTTTTTCCGATAGCTACATCCAACCGGACATTCAGTGCATTATTATACATTTTTTGTGAAGTCTTTGTCTTGACAAATAATTTCATATTGTCAAAACGGTAACCGAGACCAAGACTCGCCTGGGTGTCATAAAGCTCCATTAACTGGTTATTGGTAAGACTCAGAGTCAGGTTTCTTGTTTTCCGCCAATCAAACCGTGATGTGAAATTATTCAGCCAGGTGATATCAATATCTATGAGCGGGTTGAATGCTTCATTAATATTGATTGTCCCGATCGTATATTGCGATAAAAAATTTTGATTTGCATCCTGAACATAATTAAACCCGTCATTTTGAGATTGATAATCAAGATTTGAGACATAGGAGCCAACGGTGTAGGTCGATTTATAATCATGCAGGATGCTCATCGATTTCATGAAGTTTTTCAACCATGGAATTTTGCTAACAACACCAGAGTATTGAACGCGCCAATTCGGCATTGTGAATTTAGCGGAAGGAAACGGTGTGAGTGGTACTTTTTCAGCACTTGTTCCGGTATAGGCCGCGAGGAATGCGGGTATTAGAACGTCTTGTGATAGAGGGCCATAGCCTGCTGGGTAATTGGTATATGGGTCAAATGTACCTGGTGAATAGCCAAATGTGGAATTTGCAATTCTCGATTGGTCAAGACGCTGAGCTATCACTTCCCGGTTTTGGGAGAATGTATTCCAGACTTTTGAGGATTGTGCCCCTGAACTTCCGATCCGTTCAAAGGATGAGCCGATCGAGATGATCGACATGCTGAAACTCCCGTTGGTCATTTTATTGTAGGCTCCCCATCCCTTTTGATTACTATAGATAAGATATTCTGAGGAGTTACTGGAAAAACTCCGATTTGCGGTAAGATCAATCTTCAGGTCAGGTAATGGAACTAGTTTCACCCGGATAACCAAACGGTTATTTTGGCTTTGCGTATATGGTTTGTTCAGGGTTGTATCAGTCGTTATCCAACCTCTTTGAGCGGCCTCAAGGCCAAAACCGGATTTCTGCTGACCCAGAATAAATGGCAGACCTGGAGCAAAAAGTCGCTGTCCGTTAGCTCCTGTGTAATTGGCCGATCCCAGGAAACTGGATCCAGGCAAATAACCATAAAGACTGGTTCCTCCATTCTCGGAATAGGAGATATTTACCGAATTGACCATCATCAGAAAACGGGCAAGATATTCATCAAACTTTATACTTATTTTTTTGGATTGGTCCTTCCCCCCGGATACTTCGACGATCGCTTTGACGCAATCGGTTTCAGGAGTGAACATTACCCGATTCTCATTTACCACTTTTATTTTTCCATTGATCACTTTCCCTTTTTCATCGGTTACCCGGACCGCCACATTTACAGTTCCCAATTTATGAAAGATCGATTGCGGGATGTTCTTTTTCAATACAACTTTCCCATCTTTGAATTTTACGGGCATATTCATATTCAACGGGATACTTTGTCCTTTCTTGGCCAGGATGTCCCTCCTTCCACGGCTGAACTCACCATATTTTTGATTAATCCGTTTAAGATAGGGTATGCGGTTATAAAGTTTTATAAAGTCGGCCTGCCCTGTTATCTGGAAGGCATTTGAATTACTGATGCTGTTTCCGGTTACGTAACTGCCGGTACCAAGTGCCGCAACATCCCAGGAGTATGCTGCATGATAGGTCACTGATGAGGATACCCAATCGAGTAACGGGAGTTTATTGATTGGAATGACGTAGGAGACATTCCAGTTATGGGAATAATGGGTATTACGTCCTCCATTCAGGATATTCTGCAATATTGTATCCCTGCGGGCCTGGTATCCGCTTAGATTTTTATCCGAAGCACCAAGTGGTTCGTCAATCCGGGAGGAGTTAACTGCTGAGAAATCAATCTTCAGACTGCGGGTTAGGTCATATTTGAAGTCATAGTACCGGTTCCACCTAAAGTCTGCAAGATAGGTTTTTGAAAGGGCGATTCCCGAATTGGTAAGATCCCGGTATTGGGTTATATTACTGTTGTTATTCATATCTGACCGGAATGATATCTGACTGGGAATAAAATTCAGATTGAAATCCCGTAAGATTGATAATGAAGGGGATTTTAAGAATTTTAAATTTTTGAATGGATCAAAAGGGGATGGACGACTGACATAGTTGTAATTAAACAGGATATGGGTATTGGTCGTTTTATTCTCTAACGTTGTAATATCGCCCTGCTCATTAACATTATGCGAATAGGAGAGGGAGAAATTTGAAATGTCATAAATTTTTGGCTGGCCTGACTTATTTGGTTTATCTATCTGGATGTTAGTTAAATTCAGACTTCGTTGAGTGGTATAGGTCTGCGAGATCCGTTTTATCGAATCGCGGGCATGAGCGCTCCCTGCAGTGGCAAGGGCCTGGGACATGGTCACATCATTATCGAGAGGTGAATATTCAGGTGTCGAAACCGATTTAGAGATACCAAAAGAGAGAGGTATTTTTACCCCGGACTCTTTTTTAAAGAACTTTCCCAGTTCAAGATTGGTTGAAAAATTATACTCACTGGTATTGTCCAGGGTACGTTGCTGCATTTTAGAATCAATGCTTCCAAATCCGGAAGTGGTATAACCACCGGACAAAGAGAAGTTCCCTAAATCTGCCAGATTCCCGGAAATACGGCCACGGGCAGCCCAGCCACCTTTTTCTTCAAACTTAGTTAAACGCATTTCGTCAACCCATACTTCAACCGATTTTGGTCCCAGACCTTTTGCCTTTTTGTTCCTGATACCGATCATTCCGGAAACCACCTGCGAGAGATCGGGATTTCCTTTGACTTTGAGCAGATTTTTATTCCCATTAACACCCGCATGAACCTCCTGAAAAACAGAGGCAAGAGTGATGGCAGAACCTGCCTTTCGCATGGCTACATTTCTACTCAGTTTAAGTTGGACCAGGGAATCGAGTGGAATGTTTATCTGATTTGCCTGCGGCCATACTGCCAGCTGATCAGTGGCAATATCTGAGCTATAATTGTTTTTTGGGGGAGTCAGTACTAATGGAATTTCATATTCGTAGTAGTTATTTTGATAATCAGATCCAATCCGTACGAATAAATAAAGATCGTCGTCCTCTACGGTTGTTCCCACCATCTGATGAGCATGGACATCCATGTTCAGGTTTTTGTACATTCGCATATCGAACTGCATTGGTTTATAGGCAGCGCGTGCATCGTCTGACTGCAGGTCGGTTGCCCGTAAGACCATCGATTGCTCGTTCAATTGAACCAGCTGGGGGTTCGAGGGGTCAATCTGACGACTTACACCGGGAGGAAGGACATAATTCACAGGTGAAGTTGTGCTGTTTTCCTCTATATTCACTGCAGATATTTCAAATTGTGTATTCGGATTCTGGACCGGTGCGGTCAGGTCTTCTGTGAGATCCTGATCATAAGCTCTCCAGCTTGACCTGATCAGATCGAGCGAAGCAAACCGCATAACAACAGGTTTTTGCCATCCTTTAAGAAACATGCGCATAAAACGAATGGAAGTGAAATCGCTGATAGAACCATACACTTTATCCGGAGAACTCACCGGAATAGTGTACTGATACCAGGTAATAGTGGACTTCCTGCCACTAAAAAGGGTTACATTTGAAGTGATCTTATCGGTAATATGATTCTGCCCAATTGCCATATTATTCCGGTCGATTCTGAGATGATACTGATAGTAAGCCTCATTTTCATTCAAGGTATTGTCGTCATTGATATCCTCTACGTCAGGGATTGATGTTGCTGCGGTCGGATAATTTTCGGGTGACTGAGCCGAAGTGGGCGAGTTTCCTTCTGACCGGGAATAATACTTATACCGTTGTAAAACGTCCAGTGTGTCCCGATCATAATCTGAACCGCGAAAATAGTGGTAGTCATCGCTTGATGGGTCTTTATCGGCCTGAGCAAGAGCTCCACCATTGTTAACTATGGACCCGAGGGTGCTGAGATATTTACTGAAAAAAGATTTTTCATCCTTTGAACTGAGTCCGTCGAGTCCAACATCCTGATATACCCGTGCCTGCGTCGAATTGTCGAAGGCCTTTACCAGGGCCTGCTGTTTTGAAACTCTACCCCAGGCTGTTTGGTCACAATTGGAGTAATTTCCGTCAGAGGGTAAGCCCTGCTCAAACGATTTCCGCCCATCGCGCAAAACATCTTCTGAAATACTCCCCAGGTCAAAATACATATCGCCTCCGGGATTAATAGACCCGAGCTCCTCATCCATGGCGAAAGGATCCATCACCCAGAATTGAATATACCCAATATTGGCATTCTGAAAATCGCTGGTTGTGATTTTAGTCGTGATACCGCCCCATCGCGATTCGGGTGATTTCAAAAGGCCGTTTTGATCTACCCCTGAGGAATAGACCGTAGGCAAGGCATCATAGTTGTAAGACCCTCTCTCGGAAGGATAATAGGCGATGTCAAGCGTAGGGATATTGGTTGGCTGTCCGGATGGGATTTGTCGTTCGGGATACATCTCCAGCTGGGAAACTTCCCTGATCCGGTGATCATTAAGTTTTTTTTCTGCGATCAGGTAATTGGGGGCTGTGCTTCGTTGCATAAACGGATCTATGATATACCACGCAAGATGTGCCCGGTTATAGCCATTGGCGAGATCATTGATTAAATTACCTTCGGGGAACAACTCATTGTATTGGGGAGTGCTGGCAATAGACCAACCCACGAATGATTTCAGACTGATGGGGGTTTGAGCTCCTTCAAAATCATCCAAATAAACAGCGCCTTGTTTGGTAATGGATTTCGGATGTCCCGGAATTAATTTTGCCCATTCCCCTTCGACCGCAATCTTTGAAACTTCATTGGTCTTATGGAAAGGGAGTAAATTTGCGACCTTTGTAAGTAACCCTGAAGTAGTATTGTAGGAGGTATTCAGACCGAGCATAAGGTTGGAAATCGGATCATCGCCGTAATTTACTTTGGTATAAAGTGGTTGCTCATTAAGGTACATCAGCGTACCCCCAATATTGAAGTTTTTATTGAATTCGTAATTCAGATGTGTCCCCAGGAGTGTCTTTTGTTGCATACTGAACAAATCCTGACTTTCCGTAGAAATGGTTATCGGGGTTCCCGATTCGAGTATCCCCTGATTAATGATTTTTACTTTTCCTTGGGTATAGTCGACGATATAATCGATATTCTCCTGAAGTGCGAGACCACCTGCCAACACTTTTACCGAACCACGCGCTATGTTGATTGCGTCAAGTGAAATATCACTGGTCGAAGATCCTTTAAAACTTCCGGTCAGCTTATATTTATTTTTCTCTGCATCCTGTGCGGCTACAGTTTTTGTACTGTCATACAAGCTCTGGAAGACATACTTGTTTATAGAAGCAGTATTGCCTGCCATTTGCCTGGAAAGATTTGATCCAAATGGCTCGAGAACCGGGAAAATAATCCGGCCTCGTTGAGAATTGATTCGTAATTTTTTCAATGAAATCAAAAATACCATCCGGATAAGGATCAAGTTGTTTGTCCAAGCGGTCAAGATTCATCACGCCAAGCAATATTTTCTGTTGAAGAGGGCCATCTGGAAGATAGCTGATATCCAAACCGGCAGCATCGTTTCTGTAGTGGACATCCATCTTGAAATTTTCGGCTGAAATTCGCTGACCGTTTATATTGTAGATGTTTTTCATCATCAAACTCCAGTTCTTAAATCTTGGGCTAAGATTGGTCCCCTTAAGCAATTTCAGGATTAATGTACCCGGAGCAGCAATACCATCAGTTGAAAATTCTCCCACCTGAAAAGCTACGCCATTTTCGGTGTACTGGTAGGCAACTCCCAAAACCTCGTCAGCGTTTAGTGCTTGATTTAGAGATATATATCCAAGTTGTCGATTTATAGTATATTCGGTTGAATCTAATAACCGTGCATTTTCGATTTTTTCATAATCTCGCCCCCGGATAAAATTCATTGCTGCCAATGGATTTAATACCTGAGTGATTTGTGAAACATTTCGAATTCCGGCATAGGTGGTACTCATCTGTTTATAGAGGCCGTTCACATTGTTTCCAGGGAAAGTATTGGCAGGAAATGGAAGACCGGGATTATCGCCAAAAGCGGGAATAGTCTGATTCTGCTTATTATTTCCGGTTTCGCCCAGGTCCATCAGGGCCAAAATGTTCCGCGATTGCTGGAAATTGTTGGTTTTATTGGTCACCCAGACTTCGATTTTATCAATGGTTACCGGGGATCTGATAATAGGCAAGGCCTGGAGTGCATTATCATAATTGTCGTGAAAATAGTGGGCCAATAAAAAATGGCGGTTTGCATCATAATCTGTTGCATTAATATTAAACTTGGATGATGTTGCACCACCCTGTGAATTAATCACTTTTGTCTCCCCTTTTTGCTGCGAAAGAACTGTTGAAACCGTTAATTTCCCGAATTTCATATCCATTTTGACTCCAAATAGATTTGTTCCCCCTTTGATCAGGGTTCCTGCCAGAGGCATGGATACGTTACCTGCTTCAATTTTTTTCAAAAAATCGTCATCATGACCCGTGTAATCCAATTTTATTTTATTCTCAAAGTCAAAGGTTGCATCGGTGTTATAGTTAAACTTCATTTTTAGCCTGTCACCTATCTGTCCATCGAGATTAACATTGATTTTTTCAGTGAAATTGAAGGTTGTAATTTTTTGCATCCGAACCGGGATCGACGGATTCTCAATTCTGGTACTCATAACACCAAGGCTTATTTCAACATAGCCCTGTGGTTTTATATCTACAACATTTGATCCAAAAACAGTTTTGAAAGCTTCTCCGCCGATCTGAAACTGAGGAATGAGCTGTGATTTTTTATCGAGGGAATTCTGAGCTATACGGTCTCTCCAGTAGCGGTCGATAGATTCCTGAAAGTCGTTTTTCAGGAAATCAATTCGGCGCAGGCAGATTGGGAGACGGTAATCCATAGTCCCGATTTTTTCAGAGATCAGATAATCGCCGGAAACAGGATCATATTCAATGATGGTATGAATATTTGAAGGCTTTTTCAGGTACAATGCAGAGGAGTCTTTGGTCCCGGATTTTGCAAAAAGGCTCTGATCTTTAAATGGAAAGGGAAGGGAGATGAGTGTGTCGTGGCGAAAGGAATCCTGTATTAATGGTTTGAGATTTGCTAAATCTTCCCCTTCTGACACATCCAGCCTTCCCTTTGCAACAGTATTGCCGGTTAAAGAGGAAATGATCAATAAAGATAAGACTACTGCCGTATTTAAGAAGACTCCTCGCAATATATTTTAATTAAAGCTTTTTAATGCAATTTTCAAAAGTTGTTCAACGGTAAGGTCCGGCTTTGCTGCAATTATTTGATCTATAGAATTCTCCACTGCTTTCTTATTGAATCCCAACATTTCCAGGGCGCTCAATGCTTCATTGCGGACTACTGAATTTCCTGATTTAAGAACCCTGTCTGAGGTTATGCCTTTACCCACTTTATCTTTCAGTTCAATAATAACCCTTTGGGCTGTTTTGGCCCCAATTCCCTTAATGCTTTTAAGAAGATTTACATTATCTGTTAAAATTGCATCCCGGAGATCATCAGGCAGATAGGATGAAAGCATCATAATAGCTATAGCTGCGCCAATTCCATTGACTGAAATTAACATCCTGAAAAAATCACGTTCCTCCTGATCTGAAAAGCCATACAGCAAGTGGGCATCCTCCCTCACTACCTCATGCAGAAATAATTTAGTATGCTCGGTTCCCTTAATCCGGGAGTATGTATTTACGGAAATATGCATAAAGTATGCCAATCCTCCGGTTTCTACAACTACCCCGGCCGGAGTCAATCCTGAAATTATTCCTTTAATATATTCGTACATGGTTCAGAAGTGAATTTGAAACGCTATTCTCCACCCGTTCGGTCTATTTCGTGCCGTTGCAGAGGATTTTTTGAAAGTAAATTAAACCGCTTTCTGTTTTCAAAAAGATCAATAGCCAGATACAGTGCATTTCGGAAAGATTCTTCCGAGGCAGTTCCCGTACCAGCGATATCATAGGCAGTTCCATGCCCCGGTGAGGTCCTGATAATTGGTAATCCGGCGGTATAATTTATTCCTGATTCAAAAGCGAATGATTTAAATGGGATCAAGCCCTGATCATGGTACATGGCCAGGGTGGCATCAAACTTTTTGAAATCACCGGCTCCAAAAAAACCATCTGCAGGATATGGCCCAATCGCGATAATCCCTTCATCGTTCGCCTGTCTTATGGCAGGTAAGATGATTTTTTCCTCTTCATCTCCGATAACTCCCCCGTCACCTGCGTGAGGATTGAGGCCAAGGACAGCAATGCGGGGTTTTCGGATTGAGAAATCTTCAAGTAATGTTTTATGGAGAACCCTCAGATTGCTTAAAATATTTTCTTTGGTAATTGATGCAACAACCTGACTAATCGGAATGTGCCCTGTTACTACTCCGATTTTCAGAATATCACTGATCATAAGCATCAAATAATTTTTAATGCCAAACTCTNTGGCAAAATATTCGGTATGACCAGGAAACTTAAAGCTTTCTGATTGAATATTTTCCTTATTAATTGGAGCAGTAACGATCGCATCAATATCACCTGCTTTAAGATCGCGAACAGCAGCCTCAAGTGCTGCAAAGGATGCTTCTCCNGCCATCTTTGTAGATTTTCCAAGCTCCACACGAACCTCTTCACTGATACAGTTAATGATATTGGGGCGTTTGGGATTTGCCTCTTTAGCCGTGTTTATGGTATTAAAAGTAAATATTTCATTATCCATCGCCTTGCGGTAATAAGCAGCAACTTTAGATGATCCATACACAATCGGAGTACACATCTCCAGAATCCTGCTATCTGCTAAAGCTTTAATAATTATTTCGTATCCAATTCCATTAATATCACCGTGAGTTATCCCCACCTTAATTTTATGTTGCTCCATTCCAGGACTTTTAAAGATTAATAAACAACCGTATTCTATAACCGTTGAATTGTCAAATATAAGGTTTTAATTTGAGAATCATTGAGTGTATTTTAACGCTGCACCTGATCTGCCAGCCACAATGGCATTTATAAGTTGTTGCAGATTTTCCCGAATAGCGGGCAATTGAGCTCAGGCCAAATGTGTTAGAAAGTCGATTAAAAGTCTGACTCCTGAAGCTGTACCCCCTTTGGTCCGGTAATGATCCGCTTTATTTAGGAATGCAGGGCCGGCAATATCGAGGTGAATCCAGGGATAATCTGTGAAATTCTCCAGAAATTTCCCGGCTGTAATTGCACCTGCCTCACGGGCGCCAATATTCTTAAGATCAGCGATATCAGATTTAATGGATTCGCCATATTCCTCCCATAATGGAAATTCAACAATTCGTTCATATACATTTTCTCCCGATCGTTTCAACGTATTAAAAGTTGCTTCCACAGCGTTTCCCATTGCGACGATACCGTACTGGCCGATGGCCATTGCGGCTGCCCCTGTTAGTGTTGCAACATCAATTACCAGTTCCGGATGATAAATCTTTGCATAGCTCAAGGCATCGGCAAGCAACAATCTTCCTTCTGCATCGGTATTTAGTACCTCGACGGTTTGTCCGCTGTGCATCCTTATGACATCTCCAGGGGCATAGGCATTTCCATTCAGGCGGTTGTCGGTTGATGGAATCAACGCAATAACATTAATAGGAATCTTACATTTAGCCACAAAATAGATAACAGCTGCCACAACTGCACCGCCAGCCATGTCACATTTCATATAATCCATCGAATCTTTGGTCGGTTTCAGACTAAGTCCGCCTGTATCATATACAACCCCTTTCCCGATTAAAACGAATGGTTTTTTATTTTTGGCATCGGCAGGCTCCCACTTCAGTACCGAAAATGTTGGTGGATCAATACTTCCCTGGTTGACTGCCATCAATCCCCCCATCTTCAACTCTTTAATCTTTTCTTTTTGAAATATTTGAGTTTCAAATCCTGCTGATATCCCCATCTTCTCAAAATTCTCTGCGAGTTGCAGTGAGTTTAGATGCGAAGCTGGCTCGTTCACAAGGTCACGGGCTATAAAGACAGCATCAACCATTGTAGCCAACTGGTTGACCTGTTCTTGTGAAATGGCTGTCCCGACAAAGTTTATTAGTTTAAGATTCCAAGGAATCCTGGATCCAGGTGACCTGTACTTTAAAAACTGATAACTGCCTAATGATAATCCTTCAGCAATTGCGAGGGAGCCATCAGGCTCTTCCTTTGATATTATGAGGTCAATTTGGCTGATTTTTTCCTTTTGAAGAATTGCTGAGATTTCGTTTCCACTCTTGCGGCATTGTTCCAGAAATACAGTTTTATTTTGGGAATTTTCAACCAATGTGAATATTATTAACTCATTGAATCTGTTTATTATGACCAGGTTATTTTCTTCCATTTGGTTATTCAGGTAGGCAGTTTCATCCTCATTTAATGAAATTTCTTCATGGAAATTCCTTTCAAGAATCAGGTAGGCTTTAGCAATCGATTGTTTTTCTGATGATGCATTAAATTTGATTTCCATAGAAGCTATTTTCAATTTTACAGTAAACGTTTTTTATCTCTCTTTTGATGGCACAAATTTACTACCTTTATCGCAATTTTGGGGTTTCCAGATTTAAACAAACAAAATCATAATTAATGAGAAAATGGCGTATTGAAGACTCTGCAGAGCTGTATAACATCACCGGATGGGGAATAAATTATTTTTCAATCAGTGATAAAGGTCATGTTGTGGTAACACCAAGGAAAAATGGTGTTGAAGTCGACCTTAAAGAGTTGGTTGAGGAACTTCAATTGCGGGATGTTTCTGCGCCGATGTTGATCAGGTTCCCGGATATATTGGATAGCAGGATCGAAAAAATGGCCAGTTGTTTCAAGACAGCTTCTGAAGAGTATTTGTACAAAGCACAGAATTTTATTATCTATCCCATTAAGGTTAACCAGATGAGGCCTGTGGTTGAAGAGATTGTAAGCCATGGTAAAAAATTCAATATCGGACTGGAAGCCGGTTCAAAACCCGAATTGCATGCGGTTATTGCAATCAACACAGATAATGATTCGTTGATTATTTGCAATGGCTATAAGGATGAAGATTATATTGAATTGGCGTTGCTTGCACAAAAGATGGGTCGGCGCATTTTTTTGGTAGTTGAGAAATTAAGTGAACTTAAATTAATTATAAAGATTGCCAAGCAGTTTAAAATCAGACCAAATTTGGGGATCAGGATCAAACTTGCGAGTTCAGGTAGTGGGAAATGGGAAGATTCCGGGGGAGATGTGAGTAAATTTGGCCTCACTTCAAGCGAGTTGCTTGATGCTTTGGATATACTTGAAAAAAACAAGATGAAAGATTGTCTTCATCTGGTTCATTTCCATATAGGGAGTCAGGTCAATAAAATCAGACGCATTAAAATTGCAATCCGCGAGGCATCCCAATTCTATGTGCAATTGCATCAAAATGGATATAATATCAGTTTTGTAGACATCGGTGGAGGATTGGGGGTTGACTATGATGGCACCCGGTCGTCGAATAGCGAAAGCAGTGTCAACTACAGCATACAGGAGTATGTTAATGATGTGATATCCACCATGGTGGATGTAAGTGATAAAAATGGCCTTCCACACCCAAATGTTATCACAGAATCAGGCAGATCACTTACCGCTCATCATTCTGTCCTTATTTTTGAGGTTCTTGAAGCAACAAGTTTACCCATATGGGAGGAGGAAGAGGAGATTGATGCTAGCGACCATGAATTGCTTAAAGAGCTTTATTCACTTTGGAATTCTCTGAATCAAACAAGGATGCACGAAACCTGGCACGATGCCCAACAGATTCGCGAGGAAACGCTTGATCGGTTTAGTCTGGGTTTATTAGATTTACAGACCCGAGCTAAAATTGAACGGCTATTCTGGTCTATAGCCAAAGAGATTCAACAAATGACTAGCGGGATGAAGCATGTTTCAGAAGAGTTGATAAATCTTCCTAAATTGTTATCTGATAAATATTTCTGTAATTTTTCACTGTTTCAGTCTTTACCTGATTCATGGGCAATTGACCAGATATTTCCAATTATTCCTATTCAACGTCTTGATGAGAAACCTGACCGGTCGGCTACGCTTCAGGACATTACCTGTGATTCGGACGGTAAAATTGATAATTTTATATCTACCCGTAACCTCTCTTATTACCTTCCTGTCCATTCACTTAAACCTAAAGAACCTTATTATATTGGTGTATTTCTGGTCGGAGCTTATCAGGAAATTCTGGGTGATTTGCATAACCTTTTCGGAGACACGAATGCAGTTCATGTTTCGGTTGATGACGAAGGTTATAGTATCGATCAGATTATAGATGGAGAGACTGTTGCAGAGGTACTTGAGTATGTTCAGTATAATCCCAAAAAATTAGTCAGGACAGTAGAAACATGGGTAACATCTTCCGTAAAATCCGGAATTATTACTGCAGAGGAAGGTAAGGAATTCCTATCAAATTACCGCTCCGGACTCTATGGTTACACCTACCTTGAATAATTAATATTTAAGTATCACTATCAGATATCTGGATTTATTTGACACAACAGGAGAATTATACGTTCCTGTTATGATGTAGCTAAGTATCCTCCCTTTCCAATTATCCGGATAAATTGTCATAAATGGCATAATATAAGACTGTTCATGGATTTTATAGGTATTACTGATTTCTAATTAGATAATCTTACCTATTAAGTAACAATATGCTTGTAATACCTATTGATGCTGGAGTTCTATAGCGGGAGCATGTTAAAATTTAATCTAATTTATAATTTAATTTTTTATATATTAATACCGGATAGAAGGGCATTTATACAGCCGTAAATTAGCCGGTAAAGTATAAATATGCCACAGTTTCAGCTTGTTTTCGACGTTTTCTATAAGCATTGACCTGAATTTATGCATTAATACTTTTTATATGATCATATTGGATGTATTTGACGAGGTTTGCCGCATACCATAACATTATGTTAATGATTAATAAATTTACACACGTAAATAAAATATTTACAAAAATAGATATCAAAGCAATAAAAATTTACTATATTTGTATTTAACTCAAATAAATTTACGCAGAGAAAATATTTTACATCAAGACCAATTGCCTTTTGCCGATTAAATTGCAGGAAAGACCTATCGCACAACTTCATCAAAATAACCTTAATCTGATATTAACTAAAAGTATTAGCATCTAGAGCTATACATTGGTAAATACTCGTCTGTAAAAGTGATTAAAATTCAATAAAAATTGTCAGTAACACCAGGTAAATTAAGGAAATTCAACGAGATCAAAATTTTTCAGCTATTTAGAACGAAAAGGATAGTTATTTAGAAACATTATAAATTTGCGAGCTTTATATCCCATATTGATTGTTTTTTTACTCTGCAATAGCCATCTGATTTATGGATCAGCTATTCGGGAAAATGCAGGTGCGTTTTTTTATACGCGCGCGCGTACATCTGAGAGTGCAAAATCAAGACCGGAAACAGCTCTAAAAGAAGTTAGTCAGGGTCCTTCTATCACATATTCCCAGAAAAATGTATCATGTTATGGTGGTTTTGACGGGACAATCAATGTAATTATCGCTGCACCGGATGGAACTGAAACCTATTTGTGGTCAGATGATTCAACAATCACAACTAGCAATCGCAACGGACTGTTTATCGGTTCATATACCGTGACAGTAACAAACAGTTCCGGATCTGTTTCACAAACCATTACCATCACCCAGCCTTCAGCTGCACTGACTGCCACCTTAACCGGCCAGACGGATGTTTTGTGTTTTGGTCAGTCGACAGGCTCCGCGGCGATTTCCCCGTCCGGAGGAACCGCTCCATATGTGATTACCCCTGCCCAGACAGGTCTTGCTGCCGGTCTTCACACCTTTACGATCACCGACAACAACGGATGTACGACCACTGTGGATGCCACGATCACCCAGCCATCGGCTGCAATGACTGCCACCTTAACCGGCCAGACGAATGTTTTGTGTTTTGGACAGTCGACCGGCTCCGCGGTGATTTTCCCGTCCGGAGGAACCGCTCCGTATGTGATTACCCCTGTCCAGACAGGTCTTGCAGCGGGAATTCACACCTTCACCGTCACCGACAACAACGGGTGTACGACCACTGTGGATGCCACGATCACCCAGCCATCGGCTGCACTGACTGCCAC
>TBL_comb47_HYPODRAFT_10000363_pt1 | contig 60000 bp, 49 predicted proteins | sample TroBogypolimnion_40_FD_10682 | JGI IMG/M metagenome (IMG submission 10682)
TTTATCGGTTTAACAGGCGCTTTCATCTTGAGACGCTTCCGTTGCATCTAGTCGTCGCTGCAATCAGTATTGGGCCTAGGCCATTACGGTGGCTTCGCCAAGCTGAAGCATCTTGCTAATCAGGAAGGCTTAAGGGGTAAGGTAATAACCCCCGATATCCTATAGTGGGTATTTTATTTTTTGCAAGTTACCTAAGTCGCTGATGGTTCGACAAGCTCACCACCAATACCTTAGGAATGAGCACCAAATAATCTAGTCAAGTAACATCCAACTCACCCTTTTGAAAAAGGAGGGTTGTAGGGAATTTAGTGAAAATAAAATCCAGAAAATCATATAAATGTTATAAAATGACCGGTTTTAAATTTAAAGGCCGCCTTTGGTATTTAAATAGAGTGATTTAGTGTTATGCGATGTCCATTTTGTGCGGTTCAAGATACTCGGGTACTTGATTCTAGATTGATAAACGATGGCGATCAAGTACGGCGTCGACGTGAGTGCCACGCGTGTAAAGAGCGCTTTAACACCTTTGAAATGGCAGAGCTGACTATGCCCCGCATCGTTAAGCGTGATGGAACACGAGTGTCTTTTGATGAAGCGAAGTTGCGCTCGGGTATGCTTAAAGCTTTAGAAAAAAGACCCGTTAATAGTGATGCCATTGAAGCGGCGCTTAATCGCATCAAAAAAGCCTTAATGGTAAAAGGCGATCGTGAGCTATCAACGCAGGAGTTAGGTGAAAACATCATGAAGGAATTAAAACTATTAGATCATGTCGCTTATGTACGCTTTGCTTCGGTGTACCGTAGTTTTCAAGATGTCAGTGAGTTTACTGACATGATTGAAGATTTACAGAAAAAATAATGTTAGTACAAGATAGTTTTTATATGGCCAAAGCCTTGCAACTGGCTAAGCTAGGTCGTTTTAGCACCGATCCTAACCCGCGTGTAGGCTGTGTTCTCGTTAAGGATGGCGTGATTATCGCTGAAGGTTTTCACGTTAAAGCAGGGCAGGCACATGCTGAAGTTGTTGCTTTAAATAATGCGGATAATGCCCACGGTGCAACGGCTTATGTGACCTTAGAGCCCTGTAGTCATCAAGGCAAAACGCCGCCCTGTTGTGATGCGCTAATTAGCGCAGGAGTGACTCGTGTGGTAGCCGCTATGCAAGACCCGAATCCATTAGTGTCTGGGCGTGGTTTAGAAAAGCTGAAAGCCGCAGGGTTAGAGGTGCTTTGTGGTGTCTTAGAAGCGGATGCCAGATTGCTCAATCGTGGTTTTATTAAGCGTATGACAGAACAACGGCCTTTTGTTCGTAGTAAACTGGCCATGAGTTTAGATGGTCGAACGGCGCTGGCCTCAGGTGAAAGTAAATGGATAAGTTCTGATGCAGCCAGAGCCGATGTGCATCAAATACGGGCTGAAAGTTCAGCCATATTAACCGGCATCAATACCGTACTTGCTGATGATCCGGCGTTAACGGCGCGAATAGATGGGGCGGTTGAACAGCCTATTCGAGTGGTGCTGGATTCTAATTTAAACATGCCGTTAACGGCAAAGATGGCACAACTAGCAGGGCGCAGTCTGATTTTAACCTGCTCATCTGATGAAGCCAAAAGACAGGCTTTGCAAGCAGTTGGCTTTGAAGTGTATACGCTGGCCGCTAAAAACGGACAGCTTGATTTACAGGCTGTGCTGAGTTTTTTAGCGCAGCAGCACATTAATGAACTGTTGGTTGAAGCAGGTTCGATATTAAATGGAGCTTTATTGGCCGATGATTTAGTCGATGAGTGGATCATCTACATGGCACCCTGCGTGTTGGGTGATCAAGGTCGTGGTTTATTTGCAATGCCAAATTTACAGAGTATGGCTGATAAAAAGAGTCTATATTTTCAAGATGTCAGGTCTATCGGGCCCGATTTAAAATTAACGCTGACCCGACCTTAAGGATTATTCGTGTTTACAGGCATTATTTTAGCAATTGGACATATTGCGGCTATCGAGCGTAAAGCTGGAGATTGTCGTATTAAAATAAACACTGGCAAGTTATCGCTAGCCGATGTGGCATTGGGTGACAGTATTGCGGTTAATGGTGTTTGTTTAACGGCGGTAGAGTTAGGCGCACATTATTTCTGCGCGGATGTTTCAAATGAAACTTTAACTAAAACCTTAATGAATTCCCTAACGGTAGGTGCGCCGGTTAATTTAGAACTCGCATTAACGCCCACAACACGTATGGGCGGACATATTGTTAGCGGACATGTAGATGGTGTCGGTCAAGTGCTTGAAAAGAAAGCGGATGGCCGTTCGTTTTGTTTTAAAATTAAAGCCCCCGCTCAGTTGGCTAAATATATTGCTCAAAAGGGCTCTATTTGTATTAATGGTATTAGCTTAACGGTTAATGACGTTAGCGGAGCAACATTCAGTGTTAATATTGTGCCTCATACACTTGCTGAAACCACCTTGGGTTTCGCAACGGCAGGTACTTTTGTTAACCTAGAGGTAGATATGTTAGCGCGTTATATGGAGCGACTAATGCAAGGTGAGGCGGCGGCTGTTGATCAGGGCGGTGTCACCATCGATTTATTACAAAAAAGTGGATTTTTGGGTTAATGAATACAATTGAAGAAATCATAGATGATTTACGCTTAGGCAAAATGGTCATCATTATGGACGATGAAGATCGTGAAAATGAAGGGGATTTGTTAATGGCCGCCGCCTTTACTCGGCCAGAAGACATTAACTTTATGGCGCGTTATGGTCGTGGCTTGATTTGTTTAACCTTAACGAGCGAGCGTTGTCAGCAATTACGCCTGCCCTTAATGACCAATGAAAACAAAACCGCACATTCTACTAATTTCACAGTCTCTATTGAAGCGGCTACCGGTGTCACTACCGGTATTTCAGCCGCTGATAGAGCGCGTACCGTGCAATGTGCAGTGGCTGCAAATGCCAAGGCCGATGACTTAGTTCAACCGGGCCATATATTTCCGTTAATGGCGAAGTCAGGCGGTGTTTTAAGTCGGGCAGGGCATACTGAGGCGGGCTGTGATCTGGCTAAATTAGCTGGTGTTGATGCTTCTGCGGTGATAGTAGAAATTCTTAATGAAGATGGCAGCATGGCTAGACGAGCTGATTTGGAAATCTTTGCCAAACAGCATCATCTTAAAATGGGCACGATTGCTGATTTGATCCATTATAGGATTCAGCATGAAAACACCCTAGAGCGTATTAGTGAATGTGCTTTTCCTACTGAATTTGGTGACTTTCGTCTTTATGCTTATCAAGATAAAAACGACAATAACGTACATTTAGCCTTAGTTATGGGCCATGTTTCAGGTGATACGCCGGTTTTAGTTAGGGTGCATGCTAAGAATTTACTTGAAGATGTGTTTTCATCTAAACGCAATGATTGCAGTATTACCATTCGTTCGGCTATGGAGAAAATCGCAAAAGCCGGTTGTGGCGTTTTAGTCGTGATTAGACAAAATGAAGACAATAAATCATTAGTCGAATTAATACATCAATACCAATTAGAAGATCATGGTGTGATCAATACTGATCAGGGAAAGCTTGGAACGGATTGGCGTACCACCGGTACCGGCGCAAGAATTTTAGCCGATTTAGGTGTGCATAAACTGAAAGTGTTAGGCACTCAGAAAAAATATGTAGGTTTATCGGGATTTAATTTAGAGGTGTCAGAGCACGTCGGTTAATAATAACCCGTGTTTTAACATAGTGTTAGTAATTTAAAGTAGAGAAAGCGAATGTCAGCAATAAAAGTGTTTGAAGGAAATTTATTAGTACAAGGCGGTAAGTTTTGTATCGTTGCCTCCCGTTTTAACAGTTTTATCGTTGAGCAATTAGAAGGCGGTGCTATTGATGCACTTGTGCGTCACGGTGCAGATAAGGCTAATATTCATTTAGTTAAAGCCCCAGGGGCTTTTGAATTACCGATGGTCGTGCAACGCATCGCGGCGACTAAAAAATATGATGCTATTATTGCCTTAGGGGCGGTGATACGTGGCGGCACGCCTCATTTTGAATATGTGGCTGGAGAATGTGTTAAAGGATTGGCTACTGTTTCCTTGCAATATAATGTGCCGGTTAGTTTTGGTGTATTAACGGTTGATAGCATAGAACAAGCGATAGAACGGGCAGGCACTAAGGCGGGCAATAAAGGCGCAGAAGCTGCGATGTCGGCCATAGAGATGGTGAGTTTATTTGCTAATTTGGAAGCCTAATGAGTCAAGCGCGTACTAATGCTCGCAAAGCGGCTGTTCAAGCTTTATATCAATGGCAAATGACGGGACAAAGTCTTGTTGAAATTGAACGTCAGTTTGTAGAAGAAGAGCGTTTAAAAGAGGCACAAAAGAGCTATTTTACTGAGCTATTTCATGGTGTTCCTAAAAACTTAGGCGTCATAGATGAAGCCTTGAATGAGTTTGTTGATAGACCTGTGGATATGGTTGATCCTGTTGAACGAGCCATTTTAAGAATAGGTGCTTATGAGTTACTGCATCGCTTAGACATGCCTTACCGGGTTATCTTAAATGAAGGCATTAATCTAGCTAAGTATTTTGGTGCCGATGGCAGTCATAAATATGTCAATGGTATCTTAGATAAAATAGCTCAGAAAACGCGTGCCGTAGAAATTAAAGCTAAGGCACAAGCTGCTAAATAACAGCTACCAATTTAAAGCGGGACAGCTTAGCTTAATCGTCCTTCCATGCCTGACGAAATAATGTAGTCAAGTAACATCTAGCTCCCCCCCTTTGTAGAGGGGGGCTGGTGGGGATTTTTAAAATCATAGTTGCTGAAGTTATTTCGTGCACAATGCCGGTCGGGGTTTGCAACCCCGATCGAAACGTTTAGATGCACTCTAACGGCGCTATATAACCCAAAACAGGCCTGTTTCTTCGGTGATCTTTCAAAGATAATGGCAATATCAAACGTTTGAGACGGGGTTATAAACCCCGTCCCGCGAGGTTGAAAATACCCGTCCCGCATGGAAGTTATTTCGTGCATAATGCCGGTCGGGGTTTGCAACCCCGATCGAAACGTTTAGATGCAGCCTAACGGCGCTATATAACCCAAAGTAGACCTGTTTCTTCGGTGATCTTTCAAAGATAATGGCAATATCAAACGTTTGAGACGGGGTTATAAACCCCGTCTCGCGAGGTTGAAAATACCCGTCCCGCATGGAAGTTATTTCGTGCACAATGCCGGTCGGGGTTTGCAACCCCGATCGAAACGTTTAGATGCAGCCTAACGGCGCTATATAACCCAAAGTAGGCCTGTTTCTTCGGTGATGTTTCAAAGATAATGGCAATATCAAACGTTTGAGACGGGGTTATAAACCCCGTCTCGCGAGGGGTGCAACATAACCCGCTCTTGGTAAATATTGGTTATCGCTAAGCCTATCTAACTATTCTTACTCTATATGTCTATTACTGAATTTTCACTTATCCAGCGCTTTTTTACCCATCAGCGGGTAACAAATCCCTTAACAGCGTTGGGTATAGGCGATGATTGTGCCTTGTTATCCGTGCCAGAAGCGTATCAGTTAGCCGTAACAACCGATACTATGGTGGAAAATGTACATTTTTTTGCAGGAGCTGATCCTGAGCAACTAGGCCATAAATTGTTAGCGGTTAATTTAAGCGATCTGGCCAGCATGGGCGCAAAGCCGCTTTCTGTGACCTTAGCCTTAACCTTGCCTAGCGTTGATGAAGCCTGGTTGAAGGCTTTCTCTAAAGGCTTTTTGAGTCTAGCCGAGCAGCATTCGATAGATTTAATAGGCGGAGATACTACCTCAGGGCCTTTAACACTGACCGTGCAAGCGTTGGGTTTAGTTCCAAAGGGCAAAGGGTTACGGCGCTCAACAGCGCAGCCAGGAGATTTTATTTATCTAACAGGCTGTCTAGGCGATGCTGGACTCGGTTTAAAAATTAAACAAGGTTACGTCTGTAGTGATGCTCATGCGCAAGTCGCCTTGGCGCGTTTTAATAGCCCCAGCCCCCAAGTAGAGGCCGGCTTAGCCTTACTTGACATTGCCAATGCCTGCATTGATATTTCAGATGGTTTACTCGCTGATTTAGGCCATATTCTAAAACAAAGTCAGCTGGGTGCAAGGCTGGATTGGGAGTTACTGCCCTTGTCTGAGGCAGTGCATGCCTATATTAATGAAACCGGTGATTGGTCACTGCCCTTAATTGCGGGTGATGACTACGAGTTATGTTTTACGGTCAGTCCAGAAAAAGCAGCGTTACTGACGATACCTTGTACAAAAATAGGGCTTATCGAAGCTACTCCAACGTTACGCCTGTATAAAGCAGGTCAATTGCAATCCTTAACAAGTAAAGGTTATGAGCATTTTTCTTAATACCCAGTATGGTAAAAATAAGTTAACAGCCAAACAGATCATGACTGATCCCGTGTTGTTTTTGGCTTTCGGTTTTGGATCTGGATTGGCCAAAAAAGCCCCTGGCACTTGTGGCACAGTGGCCGCTATTCCTATGTATCTATTGTTAGTATTAATGGGCTTACCACTTTATAGCTTGCTAACAATCATCATTACTCTAGTTGGCATTTGGCTATGTGGTCAGGCGGCAGATAAATTAGGTGAGCATGATTTTGGCGGTATTGTTTGGGATGAAGTGGCCGGTTATTTGATTACCATGTGGCTAGTACCTTTTAGCTGGCAAACAGCACTGGCTGGATTTGTATTGTTTAGGCTTTTCGATATAGTCAAACCTTGGCCGATTAAATGGCTAGATCAACATGTGCAGGGTGGTTTCGGCATTATGATTGATGATGTATTGGCTGGGTTATTTGCAGGCGGAGTTTTATTGTTAGTTATTCATTGGGGATGGTTAGCTTAAAGCGAGGATTATAGGGCGATAGCGTCGTCCAGTGCTGAAGTGTAATAGCTTCAGCTATTACTTTGTAAAACAGCTAAAGCAGTTTTACTCCAGGCGTATTGAATCTTTAGGAATGTCGGCTTCCCACCTTAAAGCTTACAGAGGCTAGGTTTAACTTCAAATTCAAACTGCACTTATAGACTTATTTGCCCATATCATTTCTAACATAACGTTTGTTGTAGGTATTTCTACTTATTGTGCGGCCTTGGTGTTTTCTATAGTCTATGTCTAAATCAAAAAAGTTTAAGGCTGTTGGTCGGCATCTTTTCAACAGCCAACAGACACGACTACATGATAGGCTATGTCTAAACACTCATTTAAAACGTTGGGATTTACGCTTATCGAGTTGGTAGCGACTATGGCTATAGCGGGCATATTGGTCACGACAGCCATCCCCAGTTTTAACTCAACCATCACCAGTAGTCGCTTAAGCTGTTACGCTAATGATTTGGTATCGGCTTTGAATTTGGCGCATAGTGAGTCGGTAAGGCGTGGCATATCAGTCACTGTGCGTAAGGTTGATAAAGATTCATGTACTAATAGTGGCGTTGGGGCTAATTGGGAAATGGGTTGGGATGTATTTACGGATATAGATAACGATGGTAAATGCGATGAGGGTGATGAACTTATTAGAACCTATCCAGCTCTGATGCCTTCCTATACTTTAAGAGGCAATCATAATATTTCAAATTACATTCGTTTCTTACCCTCAGGACTCAGTAATACTAATGGTAGTTTTGTGATCTGTAATAACCGTGATGGCTTGGGTATTCCAAAGGCCAATACATCTCGATTGATTATTGTTTATACCACAGGTCGAGTACGCATGGGGTTGGATACTAATAATGATGGTATTCCGAATACGAATAATACGGCAAGCTCGGCAACTAATATTAAATCTTGTATACCTCCCTTTTCTTAAGGCATGAATCGGATTAAAGACTTTAGCCTTTTCTTATACGTATTGATACTAATTGTGCAGCTTATGTGTTTTCTATAGTCTACCTTACAGTTAACTCATCAGCGCAATCGATAATAAGTGGAATATTGATTTTAAGGTATTTTACGCACTACATCGTAAGCTATGTTTAAGAACGCATTGATAACTAAGGGTTATACACTGATAGAACTGGTTGCGACTATGGCCATAACGGGGATATTACTTGACCTAGCCATACCTAGTTTTAATGCAACCCTCACCAGTAGTCGCTTAACTAGTTATGCCAATGATTTTGTGTCGGCATTAAATCTGGCGCGTAGTGAAGCGGTGCGGCGAGGTATCGCAGTAACGGTTAGTAAAAAAGGCACACTACACGATTGGGGGAAAGAAGGCTGGACTGTGTTTGTAGATATTAATGGAAATGGCATTAATGATTCACACGATAATTCATGCAGTACAAGCACCATTGGTGCTGCTACCGAAGATTGTATTTTGAGAGCTTATCCTCCCTTAACTACTGGCTATACCTTAACAACAACAGATAATAATGCCGTCGTTTATTTGCCTAGTGGCTTAATAACAGCGTCGAATGAAAAATCATTTACATTATGTAGTGGGATAACTTCAAAATCGATAATTATAACTATTGTGGGTCGTGCCTATATTTCCAGTGGAGTGGTTACTGTTGAATCTTGCTAGAGTTATGCCATGAACAAACAGAACGGATTTACCTTAATTGAAGTATTAATAGCCATGTTAGTGTTGGCCATAGGCTTGTTGGGTTTGGCAGGGCTACAAGCGACTAGTTTAAGAAATACTCAAAGTGCTTACAATCGTAGTCTGGCGACTCAGTTAGCTTATGACTTGGCGGATAGGATGCGTGCAAATATTTCAGGTGTGCCTAGTTATACGACTAGCTCCCCTGCACAAAATACCAATTGTAAAAATACCAATGGTTGTAGTCCAGCACAAATGGCACAAAATGATTTGTATGAATGGAAGTGTGCGGTTGCTCGTGGCTGTGAAAATGATACAACGCCTATCGTGGCTGTCTTGCCTAGTGGCGTATTTAGTTTACCAACGGTTGTAACCGTGGGTGCAGCTAAGGTTTATACCATTACGGTGTCTTGGAGTGATTGGGATGATGTTACTCATGATGTTAAGACTGTGAGTTTTACAACTAGCTTTCAGTTATGACCAAGCAATCAGGTTTCAGTCTAATAGAAATCATGATTGCCTTATCAATAGGCGTGTTTCTATTGGGAGGAATACTGCAGATGTTTTCAGCTAGTCAGCAAACCTACCGAATGCAGAGCAATTTAGCAAGATTGCAGGAAAATGGTCGTTTTGCCCTAGATTTTTTAGCGCGTGATATCCGCATGGCCGGTTATTGGGGTTGTCTTAATGGCATGAGTACAGATATTGCTGGAGCAGATAATAATGCTGTTGCTGGAGACAGTATTGATGATGGAACTGATACTATAATGCTGAGAGCTGTATTTGATTTATTTATTCTTACGCCACCCTTGTCATGTGGTAGCACAGCCAATGCAGTAGATAATTGTTGTATATCTGATCCTAGTTTAACGTCGAATGTTTGCCCTATACTTCCCGTATCAAAGAAGGTTAATTGTTACACAGACCCCAGGTCAATGATTACATACAAAATTAATAATGGTGTTTTGCAGCAGGATACCAATAATTCATTTAATCCTTTAATTGAAGGTATCCAAGATATGCAAATTTTTTATGGGATAGATAGTGATGGAGATGGAGCTGCCAATTACTATGTGTCAGCATTTGCTAATATGTCGCCAGTTGTTAGTGTACGCATTAGTTTGTTAGTAGCGACTTCAGAGGATCATTTGACTACTCAGCCGATGACCTATACTTACTACATCAATAATGTCTTACAAAACATCACACCAACAGACCATAGAATCAGACGTGTATTTAATACCACCATTGCCTTACGTAATCATTTACCATGAAGACTATCAATTCATGCTTGCTAAACAAGTCACTGGCTATAAGTGCTGATAAGCATAGTCGAGGATTAGTAGTGCCATTGACCAGCTTGCAAACTCAAGCAGGTGTAGTGTTGGTGGTCAGTTTAATTATCTTATTGTTGCTGACTATCATTGGTTTGTCGGCGATGCAAACTACGGCATTAGAAGAAAAAATGGCCGGTAATTTGCGCGATAAAGATCTAGCCTTTCAGGCCGCTGAATCAGCATTGAGAGTTGCAGAGCTTAAAGCTGCGGAAGTCAGTTTGCCGATATATCGCTCGGCATTTACTAATACGGGAGCTGATGGTGGCTTGGGATTGGGGTCTGGTTTTTATACAGATACGCCAACTATCTCATTGGCAGATACTGATATTTCAGTTGATAGTTTTTGGAGCAGTAATCCAGTTGCTACCTCTATGGTCACCGGTTTAGGTATTAATGCCCCAGTTTATATCATTCAAAGATTGCCGGTGTTTTTCCCACTAGGTAATGCTAGGGTTGTAGGGACTAATAGTATCACCTATCAACCCTATAAAATCACTGTTAGGGCCACGGGCGGCACAACTAATGCGGTCGTTATTTTACAATCTATCAAGATATTTTAGTGTAAATATCCCGCTGATAAGGCTAGGTATGGCTTTCATACGGTTTAACCACTCTATTTTTATCGGAGCTTTGCCATGCATGAACTTAAAGGTTTAGATATAAAAGCCAGTGTCTATAAAGCGCTTAAGGCGATACAGCAGCATGTGGTCGCAATGATTTATGGTTATGTTATTTTGCTGTTGTTGAGTGTTAGTGTTTATGCCGATCCCTCTCAGATACCCTTGTCATTAACCACCGCTGGAAAACCTAATTTATTGGTGATATTGGACACATCTAATAGTATGGATGAAGACGCCACTGGTGTAGCCGTAGGCAGTAATTGCCCGACGAGTAAATCAGAAATTGCCAGGAAGGTGATAAAAAACATGATTAACAGCTATACGGGGGATATTAATATGGGCTTAATGACCTATCAGCAATCACCGAAAATATCTACTGCGTATATCAATGATGGACAATATGATGTGAGTTATAACTCAATCAATTACCCCGCACAAACAGATCCACTAACAATTTATCCTAGATATTCGCCCACAAAAAGCTACCGTATTCCTAATCCGATGAGTCTAGGTGAGTTTATTTATTATAACTATAGGTCGCCTGTTTATTTGGACAACAATTATGGTTTTAACTTTTGTTACTCACCGACAGCGGATGCTGAGACCTTGCTTTACTCTTCAAATGGTTTTAATAATAATGAAAATTCAACGGGGAAATGGCCTATTTACCGTTGTTATAATAAAAAGACGGGTAGTTCTGATACGCTTCCTATATGGGCCGATTCAGTTAGCGAATCGGCACAGGGATATTCCTCATTTATACGGACTCTTTTTAATAATCAACCATCAGATAGTGATAATGCTGCTGGTATAGTCGATTTTGGCAAACAAGAAACATGGAGTCCAATTGGTTCGGCGTATTACGCTGATGGTACGTCTTATTTCAATGTAGGTACTGGATTCGGTTATTTACAAACGCCTATAGCGCCATTAACTCCCGCCCAAGGTACTACAATTAGTACTTTGCTGGCTTGTAATGTGCCCAATTACAATTTAGACCACAGTTTAAACTCCACTTTAGTGCCAGCCTCTTGTACTCAAAATGCACCTTGTACTAATGTAGGTATTAAAAATGCGGGTAATACCCCGATTCAGGGTACCTTACAAACAGCTAGTAATTATTTTGCGGGTACTTTAAATGATGCCGCCCAAGGCTATTCAGCCTCTACCTATCCCTTGCCAAATTCTTGTGGTCACAATTTTGTTATTTTAGTGACGGACGGTTTACCCGATACTTATATTGATAATGGCACTATTAAAACGGATTCAACTAAGGCGCAGTCTGGTGCTGTGGCTGCTGCTGAGGCTTTATTAGCTACAGATGTAAAAACATATGTCGTCGGTTTTGGTTCAGAAGTCCAAGCTGGGTCTTTAGATAAGATCGCCGTTGCCGGAGGGACTGGGGCGTCTTATTCAGCATCTAATTACCCTACATTGCAGAATGCTTTGGATAGCATACTGCAAAATATTTTAAGCAACACTTCTAATTCTGCAGCTTCGGTGGCTGCTAACTCCACACAATTAAACACGGGTACTTTGCTTTATCAGGCTAAATATGATGCCAAGGATTGGAGTGGTCAGTTATTAGCTTATAAGCTTGATACCAATACTGGCGCAATAATAAAACCTGCCAAATGGGAAGCCTCATCTCTACTACCTAAAAATGCTAGGCATATTTATACTTATAATCCCAGTTCAGGTGGCATTCCTGTGCTTTGGGGTAATCTAACGGCTACACAGCAAACTTACTTAAATACCTTATCAGGCACAAATGACAGTAAAGGCTCTGACAGAGTTGCTTGGTTAAGTGGTGATCAAAGTCAAGAGCAAGCTCATGGCGGTATTTTTAGAAATAGAACTAATTTGTTAGGTGATATTGTCAATTCCAGTCCTGTTTACGTAGGTAGTCAAAATTATGGTTATGGTAGTTTGCTGGGTACTGAAGGCAGTAGTTACAACACTTTTATAAATTCTAGTGCTTATATTAATCGAACCGCTATGCTTTATGTAGGAGCGAATGACGGAATGCTGCATGGCTTTGATGCTAGCAGTAATAGTACCGGTGGTCAGGAAATTTTTGCTTATATCCCTAATGCGCTATATCCCAAATTAAGCCAACTCACGTCACCTACTTATGGTCATCAATTTTATGTCGATGGCTTGTCTGGCGTGGGTGATTATTATGATCCCTCGACTACTCCACCTTGGCATACGTTGTTGGCAGGGGTTACTGGCGCGGGTGGCAAAGCGGTATTTGCGCTGGATGTCACTGATCCGAGCAACTTTAGTGCGAGTAAGGTGCTATGGGAGTTTTCTACTGTTGTCCAGCCTGTGACTCCTGCTTGCAATGCTTGGGGGCCTAATATCAATTACGATGTCAACGATTTAGGTTACACCCTAGGACAACCTTTAGTCTTTAGGTTGCAAGATGGTCATTGGGTGGTGTTAGTGGCTAATGGTTATAACAGTACCAATGGTCATGCCGTATTATTTGTACTGGATGCTAAAAGCGGTTGTGTGATTCAAAAGATAGACACCTCTGCTGCTGATACTAGCGGCTTAGCAACGCCTAATGGTTTGTCAGCACCCATAGCGATTGATACTAATAATCCTATTGATCTCAGTGCAGATACTGTTTATGCAGGCGATTTACATGGCAATTTTTGGAAGTTTGATTGGTCGGTTAGTGATGGTCGTTTTCTTACGCCTGTAGCGCCCTTTTTTGTAGCCTGCACCACCGCTGGCAGTTGTGCGTCCGCTAACCGCCAACCCATAACCGCTGCCCCCATTATCGGGGCAGTAGGAACTGATCAAAACAATCAGGGATGGATGGTGTATTTTGGAACTGGAAAGTATTTTGAGTCAGGTGATAATATCGTAGGTGCCAATCCACAAGTGCAAAGTTTTTATGGCTTATGGGATATTGGCACAGCCATTACAGATCGTAACCAGTTACAAGCACAAACTATTACTTACCAAGGGCTAGGCACATTAGCGGGGACATCTACCACAACCACTGATGTAATTACGGTCGTTTCCCAAAATTCGGTGTGCTACGCATCGACTAGTGTTGGTTGTACAGTAGCTAGTCCGTTAAATAGGGGCTGGGTATTTGACCTGAATTATCCGACTACCCAAGGTGAGCGTGTGGTGAGTGCGCCTCTGGTTAGGCGTGGTTTGGTGGTGTTTGAAAGCTTAATACCGAGTGCTAATCAATGTACGGCAGGAGGTACTTCTAATTTGTTTGAATTGGGTGCATTTAATGGTGGACAAACAGTTATGGCCGCTTTCGACATCAATGATGATGGTAAGGTAGATAATCAGGACAAGGTGCTAATTAATGGTGTGGCTCAATTTGTATCCGGCATCAATCTGGGGATAGGTATCATCAATACCCCGACGATAATTGCTGGATCGACTGTTGATTATAAGTATTTCAGTGGCTCAACAGGGGAGATGGCTACTGTGACTGATGCAGGTGGAAGTCAGGCGAAACGATCTTGGCGTCAATTAAAATAATGACAATACTTTGGGTTATTAATGAGTCCGTCTATAAAAATATGAACAAATCTAAACATGATGGCTTTACCTTAATAGAGTTGATGATTACAGTGGCCATCATCGGCATTTTAGCCAGTATTGCTTATCCGAGTTATCAAAGCAGTATTATGAAGTCACGACGGGGTGATGCTCAGGGGGCATTGATGAGTTTTGCTAGTGCGATGGAACGGTATTATACGATCTATAATACTTATGTAGGAGCCACTGTAGGACCTACGGGTATTTATCCAAAGTACAGTCCGATTGATGGTATACAGTCCATTCCAGTAGATGGTAGTAGACCACCTTATTACCAATTGTCAATTTCTGCTTCTTCTACTAGTAGCTACACATTACAGGCAGAACCATTACCTCCAACTGCCGATCCACTGTGTGGGACACTGACATTAAATCAAGCAGGCGAAAGAACCCCGCTCACTTGCTGGTAAGGTAGGATAAAAACAGTCCTGAAAACTAAGTTATCAGGACTGCCTAGAGCAAAGGCCAATAGCTTTATTTCTTGATAAACCGAGTCGTTAAAAAGCCTAGAGCACCTAGTCCTAGCATGGATAGTACTTCTGGTTCTGGTATGGAAGTGCTACCACCACCGCCACAATTAACTACACAACCACCAGCAAAAGCAGCCGCAGGCAATAAAGCCAGTAATAATACAAATAGAATGTTACGCATGATATTCACCTTACATAAGTTGGATAAAATCAGAGGCAGCGAATGCTACTTCTTAAAGTGCACGAATCGCCTTGCCTTAGATAACGTCAAAAATAAGCCGCTATGAGCTACAAGAGCAACCAATGCAGTTATTAGCTTAACCAAGTCATCGTTTTGATACAATACGTAGAAATACTGTATTTGAAAGTCTATCCATACACATTCCTGCAATATATTTAAGCTATCTTGTTATAATGCTGTGGCTAAAAGCTATAGCTTTAATGGCTAGCAATTTAAAACGGGACAGTTTAGCTTAAGCGCTCACTTTTAGACCCTCGTTATCTACACAAGTTTATCCCTGCAGTGAGGATGTACTGAGGTTTGTCTAGGTTCGAGAGTCCATGTAGGGCTTGCCTGACGGACTGGGGTTGTATATAAGGCATAGTTTCGTCTCCCTACTCCGATTGCTGGGATTTCGCTGTCGCTACATCCCAGCATTTAGCCAGGGTTGTCCTAAGTGCAGACAATGGCATTCAATAGTCGTCATTGTTGGGCACGAATGCCTGACCTACAACTGTCCCGCCTTAAGTTGGTAGCTGCTTTAATGACTTAGCGCCCTCTTTGTAAGCATCAAGGTATCCAAGGAATGAATAAACGCACACGTAGGCCAGCAGCAATTTCTCATAAAAATCTAGCACTGTTCTTTTTTACATTAATGTTGATGGGCTGTGGCAGTAAAAACGATACCACTGCCAATAAAGTTCAGATGCCAGTTCCTAACGTTAAAATAGCTCAACCGTTAACACAATACGTCACAGAATGGGATGATTATACCGGTCGCATAGAGGCGGTTAGTTCTGTCGATGTGCGGGCACGAGTCAGTGGTTATTTAGAAAAAATCCACTTTAAGGCGGGCGCTCAGGTAAAAAAAGGTGAGCTTTTATTTCAGATAGACCCTAAACCTTTTACCGCTCAACTGAACTTTTCTGAAGCAGAGCTAGAACGCGCCAAAGCCAAACATGAATTAGCTAAAAATGATTTAGAGCGGGCTAAGCGTCTATTCAGTGGCAAAGCCATTTCAGAAGAAGAGCATGATGCCAGAACTAAAGGTTCACAAGAAACCTTGGCGGCAGTTCAGTCAGCAGAGGCGAATGTAGCTACGGCCAAATTGAATCTGGAATTTACCAAAATACGGGCACCTATAGAGGGGCGTATAGGACGAGAACTCATCACCGAAGGTAACTTGGTCGGTGGCGGTGGCGCTGATGCGACACTATTAACGTTTATCGTTTCAATAGATCCCATTTATGTTTATGTGGATGTTGATGAGCGTTCAGCACTCAAATATCGACGTTTAGCCATTCATGACGGACACCCTGATCATCCCGTACCTGTGCAACTGGCCGTTGCCGATGAGCTCGATTTTCCTCATGTAGGACATCTGGATTATGTTTCACCTAGAGCCGATATCACGACCGGAACGGTTTCTTTACGCGGTGTATTGGCTAATGCCGATGGCTTACTCAGTCCTGGCTTTTTTGCGCGGTTGCGAGTGCGTGGCAGTGCGCCTTATTCGGCGCTGTTAGTCCCTGATAGAGCGATTGCCACAGATCAAGCGCAACGTTTTGTCTGGGTGGTTAATCAAGAACAAAAAGTAGAATATCGAAAAGTGCTACTAGGATCTCATGTCGGGCAGTTGCGTGTTATTACTGAAGGTTTAAAAACGGATGATTGGGTAGTTATTGAGGGCATACAAAAACTCATGCCTAATCTTCAGGTTAATCCAGAACGTATCTTGCTAGTTGAGCCTAAAGGCGAGAAATAAATTATGAATCGCTTTGCACATTTCTTTATCGAACGACCTATTTTTGCTGCGGTACTGTCTATCCTCATTGTTCTGCTGGGCAGCCTTGCACTTATCACTTTACCTATTACCCAATATCCTGAGATTGCACCACCCACGGTATTAATTACCACCAGTTATGCGGGCGCGAATGCTCAAGTGGTGGCCGAAACGGTGGCAACACCTATCGAGCAAGAGGTTAACGGTGTTGAAGATATGCTGTATATGTCTTCGCAATCGACCAACAGTGGCAGCATGGCCTTAACGATTGCCTTCAAGCCCGGCACTAATTTAGATAAAGCGCAGGTCTTAGTACAAAACAGGGTGTCACTGGCTGAGCCTAGGCTACCCGAAGACGTAAGAAGGCAGGGCATTAGCGTTAAAAAACGTAGTCCCGACTTGAGCGTGGTGGTGAATCTTATTTCACCTGATAAGCGCTACGATAGTGTCTATTTAAGTAATTATGCGCTGTTACAAATTAAAGATACCTTGGCGAGGTTGCCCGGTGTAGGCGATATTGTGGTGTTTGGAGCGAGAGATTACAGCATGCGCTTGTGGTTGAATCCTGAACAGATTGCTGCCCGTAATATGACCGCAAGTGATGTGGTTAATGCCATTCGAGATCAGAACGTACAGGTTGCTGCCGGTGTAGTCGGCCAACAACCTGGGGAAAGCACTGATTTTCAATACACCATTAGTACATTAGGACGCTTGATGGCGGCTGAACAGTTTGCTGATATCGTCATCAAAAAAGGCGCTAATGGTCAGGTCACTAAACTTAAAGACGTGGCTAGAATCGAGTTGGGCGCAAAAGATTACAATTCAGGCTTGTTATTAGATGGCGATCCGACCGTCGGCTTAGCAATCTTTCAGTTGCCGGGTTCTAATGCTTTAGATACCAAAAAAGCCGTAGTTGAGGCTATGCAAAAGTTGAAGACCCATTTTCCAGAAGGCTTGGATTACAAAATGGTCTATGACACGGTGGTGTTTATTCAACAATCAATTAGCGCGGTGATAAAAACGCTATTTGAAGCCTTGTTGCTGGTGGTGATCGTCGTCGTGGTGTTCTTGCAAAATTGGCGTGCGACCCTGATTCCTTTGCTTGCCGTCCCCGTTTCTTTAATTGGTACTTTTGCCGTGATGTCGGCAATGGGCTTGTCTTTAAATACCTTGTCATTGTTTGGGTTGGTGTTGGCGATAGGAATTGTTGTTGATGATGCTATTGTGGTGGTTGAGAACGTAGAGCGCCATATTGGTTTAGGGTTGTCAGCTAGGGAGGCTACTCGAAAAGCCATGAGTGAAGTGGTAGGCCCCATTATTGCCACTGCTTTGGTATTGGTTGCGGTGTTTGTGCCTACTGCCTTTATTACCGGTGTTTCTGGCGCTTTTTACAAACAATTCGCCCTGACGATTGCCGTTTCAACCGTCATTTCTGCCTTTAATTCATTGACCTTAAGTCCGGCTTTATGTGCATTGTTGTTGGATAGGGCGCATGGCGATAAAGATAAATTCACGCGTTTAATTGATTTCTTGTTTGGCTGGTTTTTTAATCGCTTTAATCACTTCTTTGAGCGCTTTAGTCGTGGTTATTCGCGTCTAGTCGGTAGACTCATTAGAATGACCGCCTTAGTGTTAGTGCTTTATGCCGGCTTATGTGGGCTTAATTTCGTAGCATTTGAAAAAGTACCTACAGGCTTCATTCCGCAACAAGATCAAGGCTATTTAATTCTGTATGCGCAATTACCCGATGCCGCCTCCTTAGCTAGAACACAAGCGGTAGTCGAGCAAGCGACTAAGATTATTATGGAAACGCAAGGCGTTAATCATGTTAACGCGTATTCAGGATTTTCTATTTTGAGTGGTGCCAGTCAATCCAACGTGGCGACGATGTTTGCGACCTTAGATAGTTTTGATGAACGCGCAGGTCACGCGAATTTACATGCGAATGTCGTTATTGAAGATCTTAAAAAGCGACTCTCTGCGGTTGATGATGCTTATATCGCCGTGTTTGCGCCACCGCCCATCCGAGGCATGAGTTCGGTTGGTGGTTTTAAATTACAAATTCAAGATCGTAGTAATGCCGGCATTGAAGCCTTAAAAAAGGTCAGTGCCGACATGATAGCGTTAGGTTCTCAGCAACCCGGTTTAGTGGGCTTATTTACTACCTTTAGAGCTAGCGTTCCGCAGTTATTTTTGAATGTAGACCGTACTCGCGTAAAGTCTATGGATGTGCCGTTAAAAGATGTGTTTGATACCTTACAGATTTATTTAGGTTCAATGTATGTGAATGATTTCAACCGCTTTGGTCGAACGTATCAAGTGGTTGCACAAGCAGATTCACAATTCCGCATGGCGCCTGAAGATATTACCCAATTAAAAACTCGTAATCTTAAAGGCGATATGGTGCCGCTAGGTTCTTTAATTAATGTGCAGCAAATTAACGGGCCAGATAAAATTACTCGCTACAACATGTATCCGACAGCAGAAATCAATGGCGGGACTTTACCGGGCATTAGTTCTAGTCAGGCGATTGAGATTATGAATAATCTGATGGCCAGAGAATTGCCGCCCGGTTTCGATTTTGAATGGACAGAGCTGAGTCTGCAACAAGTACTGGCGGGTAACGTAGCGCTGTTAGTTTTTCCATTGAGTGTTATTTTTGTATTTTTAGCGCTGGCCGCTCAATATGAGAGTTGGTCCTTACCCTTTGCCGTTATTTTAATTGTACCGATGTGCATACTGTCATCAATGGTCGGGGTTTGGCTTAATCATATGGATAACAACATCTTTACGCAGATAGGCTTTATTGTCTTAGTGGGGTTGGCGAGTAAGAATGCCATCTTGATTGTAGAGTTTGCCAAGCGACGGCAAGAAAGTGGCTTGAGTTTTTTTGATGCCGCTGTGGAAGCTTCTCGTATCCGTTTACGTCCTATTTTGATGACTTCGTTCGCCTTTATTATGGGCGTGTTTCCCTTGGTGATAGCAACAGGGGCAGGCGCTGAGTCTAGGCAAATATTAGGCACGGCGGTATTTAGCGGTATGTTAGGGGTGACCTTTTTTGGCTTATTATTGACGCCGGTATTTTATGTGGCGGTACAAACCTTATCGCAACGTCTGCGCTTAGCAAAGACTAAGAGCGCTCTGCCATCAGAGGCCGAGTTATGAGTCCGTCTTTAAGCTTATTTCGATTAAATATCATCGTCCTAGGCGCAGGGCTATTAAGTGCCTGCACAGTAGGGCCAGACTATAAAGCCCCCATTACTGATGCACCTAAAACCTTTGCGCGAGCTGAAAGCTCTGAATTTACAGGACAAAGCATAGAGCTGAAGTGGTGGACCTTGTTTCAAGATCAGGAGCTGAATACTCTCATTGAGCAGACCATTGCCCATAATTACGATTTGCAGGCGGCCAAGGCTAATATTCTCGAAGCGCGTGCGCTTTATTTACAATCCGCCTTAAATTTAGCCCCTATTGTTAGCTCACATGCAAATTATACGGATCAAAAACGCAGTCTTGGGGCTTTAAATAATTTGTCTTATGCACCGCGTGGTTTAAAACTTTACAACGTAGGCTTTGATGCACTGTGGGAAGTCGATCTATTTGGCCGAGTACGACGCAGTGTAGAAGCCAGTAGTGATGAGGTTGAAGCACAAGAAGCCACGTTACGTGATCTGAGTGTCAGTTTGGTTGCTGAAGTAGCCAGAAATTATTTTGAATTGCGTGGACTGCAAAATCAATTAGCAGTCGCTAAAAAGAACACAGAAAATCAAATCAAAACTCAAGAGATAACCCGTATTAGACTTGAAGGTGGCCGAGGTACCGAATTAGATACCTCACGAGCAACCGCTCAGCTTGATACTACGCGGGCGATTATTCCGCCATTGGAAAGTGGCATTTATCGAGCCATGCATCGCTTGAGTGTGTTAACAGGACAGTTACCTAATGCCTTAACCCAAAGACTGACTTCTGTTGCCCCTATCCCTAAAATTCCCGACATCATTCATATCGGTAATCCGGCTGAATTATTACGTCGTAGGCCGGATATAAAAATGGCTGAACGCATGTTAGCGGCAGCCACAGCGAGTATAGGCATTGCTACGGCTGATCTTTTTCCGCGCGTTACCATCGTAGGTACATTATCTTTAGAAGCCAGTATGTTGTCTGCTGTTGGTGCGGCAGGCTCAGACGCTTATTCGATAGGACCGAGAATTAGTTGGGCTTTTTTGGATATGGCTCATGTCTATGCACGTATTAAGGCCGCAAATGCCAGTGCTGAAGCCAGCTTGGCACAGTATGAACAAACGGTACTTAATGCCTTAGAAGAAACCGAAAACGCCTTAGTCAATTACAATCGGGTAAGAGCGCGTCAAGCGCTATTGGTATCAGCAGCTAACGCCAGCGTCAGGGCGGAAGAATTAGCTCAGTTACGCTTTAATGAAGGGGTTAGTGATTTTCTAACCGTGCTAGATACTGAGTTACGATTATTAGAAGATCAAGATCGTCTAGCTCAAAGTGAAACAGCCACAGCAACCGCTTTAGCGGCTTTGTATAAAGCACTGGGTGGCGGCTGGGAAAATGGCGCTTAGGTTGTTATTGCTAGCTAATAGTCCATCGTTGCATAGGTCGGCGGCTACCCTATTAAGTGGGTAGCCCGTTAATCAAGCTCACTATTACTGACACTTAGCGCAAGACTTAAAATAACTAGCTAATTTCGAACATTAAATTGTTTAGATGGAATAATGACTTATTGATGCACGTTGATGTGCATTATCAAATGCGCATTTGAATTGTTCGTTTTAATTATTTAAGTAGGTTACTATAAGACTTGAATTTTAGTGGACATAAAAGCTATGAAAACAAAGTCGGGTAAAACCGGAGATCGCTTATTAACCGCAGCGAGTCGTATTTTTGCCGAGCAGGGCTTTCAAGAATCCACCATTGCAGATATATGTGAACGAGCAGAAACCAATATCGCTTCGGTTAATTATCATTTTGGCGATAAAGAAACCCTGTATTTGGAAGCTTGGCGCTATGCGTTTAATCAGGAGCTCGATAACCATCCTTCTGATGGCGGTGTTGCCGAAGATGCCCCAGCAGAACAACGTTTGGCAGGCAGAATTCGCTCATTAATTGCCCGCGTTGCTGATCAGAACTCTTATTCATTTGCCATTATCAACAAAGAAATGGCACAGCCCACACGCTTACTGGCGGATATATTGGAAAAAGAAATTAATCCACAACGGCTAAAGATGTTGGCCTTATTAAAAGAATGTCTGGGGCAGACGGCTACCGAGCAACATATTCACTATTGTCATACCAGCATTATGGGGCAGTGTTTTCAATTATTGCGTTTAAAGCATATGAAAAATTCCCAAAACTTCCCACATTACCCTAGTGATTTGAGTGACAGCAAAGCCTTTGCTGATCATGTTGTACAATTTTCCTTAGCCGGTATACAGGCGATACGCTCTCAACATCTAATTTAAGTCATCCTCATGAGCCCAGATAAACACGCTGAATTAACGCCCGTCACCTCTAAACGTAAATCCTTTATAGTCATCGCTGTCTTGATGTTAGTCGCTGTTATCGCGGCTGTTTATCACGTTAAGCAACCGTCTGAGAATCTTGATAATCAAGGCTGGAAGGGTGAGGGCAAGCGAGGTAACAGTGAAGGTCGGCGAGGTAAGGATGATGCGGATACGCCTATTGCCGTAGCCATAGAAACGACTACACAGGCTGATTTTCCCGTTTATCTAAATGGTTTAGGGACGGTTACACCGTTACGAACCGTGACGATCAAAGCCAGAGTCGATGGTCAACTTATGAAAGTCGCCTTTACTGAAGGCCAGATGGTAAAGGAGGGTGATTTATTAGCAGAAATTGATCCGCGTCCTTATCAGGCTTTGTTGATGCAGGCAGAAGGCCAGTTGCAACGTGATGAAGCCTTACTAAAAAATGCCCAAATTGATCTAGTCCGTTATAAGACCTTATTAGAACAAGATTCTATTGCCGCCCAACAGATGGTCACTCAAGAAGCTCTAATCAATCAAGACAAAGGCATCATAGAAATAGATCGGGGTCTAGTTGCTAATGCTAGACTCCAGTTGTTATATACGCGCATTACCTCACCCATTACTGGACGCTTAGGTTTACGCTTAGTCGATCAGGGTAATATGGTTCATGCCGGTGATGCTAATGGCTTGGTGGTTATTACTCAAATTCAGCCGATTTCGGTGATTTTTACCTTACCTGAAGATAGAATTCGTGCGGTGATGCAAAAGTATCGATCCGGTGAAGTCATGCCCGTTGAAGCTTTTGATCGCAGAGGCCAAAACTTGTTAGCACTAGGGCAATTGTGGGCGGTGGATAATCAGATTGATACCACCACTGGCACAGTTAAACTGAAAGGTCAGTTTGCTAATGATGATAATGCGCTGTTTTCTAATCAGTTTGTTAATATCAAAATGCACATGGATACCTTGCGAGGCGTCACGGTCATGCCCACAGCAGCGATACAACGTGGCGTTATGGGGACCTTTGTTTATGTGGTGCAAGAAGACCAGACGGTGAGTGTCAGAGCTATCACTTTAGGTCCTGTTGAAGGTGAAAAAGTAGCAGTAGAGACTGGTTTAAAACCTGCTGAGCAAGTCGTTATTGATGGCGCCGATAAATTACGTGATGGTATGAAAGTTAAACTGATTACTCAGCAAAGTAAAGCCTCCTCGGCCATAGCGACACCCAATCCTAGCAAAGAAAATTATCAGGGTAAAACCCCAAAAAAGGATAGCCACGAGTGATACTGTTTAGTCTAAGTCGTTTAATGCTTAGGAATGCAAACGCTTTAGCTGCTGCTAATAAAACAGCTAAAGCTGTTTTACTCCCGATGCAAGCTAACTCTCTATGGCGTTAAGGTGGCGTTACTATGAATCCCTCTAAGCTGTTTATTCTACGCCCCGTCGCCACGTCTTTATTAATGCTGGCCTTGTTGCTGGTAGGCTTGTTGGCTTACCGCGAGTTACCCATTTCAGCACTGCCTCAGGTTGATTATCCCACCATACAAGTGGTGACTTTATATCCAGGTGCGAGCCAAGAAGTGATGACATCATTGGTGACTTCACCTTTAGAGCGTCAACTTGGGCAGCTACCTGGATTGAATCAGATGTCATCGTCTAGTTCAGGTGGCGCTTCGGTGATCACTATGCAGTTCAATTTGAATTTAAGCTTAGATATTGCAGAACAAGAAGTGCAGGCGGCGATTAATGCGGCCACTAATTATTTGCCTACTGATCTGCCCATGCCACCGGTATACAGCAAAATAAATCCAGCTGATGCGCCTATCCTTACCTTAGCAGTGAGTTCGAAAATTCTGCCGCTAACTAAAGTCGAAGATTTGGTTGATACCCGTTTAGCACAAAAACTATCCCAATTGTCGGGGGTAGGGCTGGTGACTATCAGTGGTGGTCAAAGACCTGCTGTGCGTATTCAGGCTAATCCCTCAGCGTTGGCGGCCTACAGTTTAAGTCTGGAAGATTTACGCACTGCTATTTCTAATGCTAACGTCAATCAACCTAAGGGTATGTTCGATGGTGCGACACGTTCGGCTATTATTGATGCTAATGATCAAATTCGTTCAGCGTCTGATTATAGCGCCCTCGTTATTGCTTATCGCAATGGCCGGCCAGTGCGGTTATCCGATGTGGCAGAAGCCAGTAATGATGCTGAAAATGTCAGATTGGCGGCTTGGGCCAATGGTACGGCAGCGGTGATTGTTAATATTCAGCGTCAACCCGGCACTAATGTTATTGAGGTAGTCGATAGGATCAAAGAACTACTGCCTAAATTGCAAGAATCTTTACCTACGGGTTTGGAGGTTTCCATATTAACGGATCGTACCACCACTATTCGCGCTTCGGTAAACGATGTGCAAATTGAACTGATGTTGGCGCTAGCCTTAGTGGTACTGGTGATATTCCTGTTTTTGCGTAATGCTTATGCAACCGCCATACCTGGCATAGTGGTGCCCTTGTCATTAATCGGTACTTTTGCGATCATGTATTTGGCAGATTTTAGTATTAATAATTTAACCTTGATGGCACTGACCATTGCGGCTGGTTTTGTGGTTGATGATGCTATTGTGGTAATCGAAAACATTACCCGTTACATAGAAAAAGGTGAAACACCTTTAAATGCCGCACTAAAAGGCTCTGAACAAATTGCCTTTACTATTATTTCACTGACCTTTTCGCTGATTGCTGTACTCATTCCATTGTTATTTATGGGGGATGTAGTGGGGCGCTTATTTCGTGAATTTGCGATTACCCTAGCCGTGGCTATTTTAATATCTGCCATTATATCCCTGACCTTAACACCGATGATGTGCGCAAAAATGCTGCGCCCGCAACATAATCAACAAAAAGACCGGTTTTATATTGTCAGTGGACAATTTTTAGATCGCCTGACAGCTTACTACGCTAGGCGACTAGATTGGGTATTAGAGCATCAAGGTGCGACCTTGATGGTAGCCGTAGCGACCATGGCTTTAACGGTGTTGCTGTATATGCTAGTGCCTAAAGGCTTTTTTCCTATCCAAGATACAGGGGTTATTCAAGGTATTTCAGAAGCCCCACAAAGTATTTCTTTTACCGCCATGTCGGAGCGTCAGCAAGCGCTGACCAAGGTTCTACTGGAAGATTCCTCTGTAGAAAGTGTGTCGTCATTTATTGGAGTGGATGGCGCTAATCCGACCTTAAATGCTGGGCGGGTCACTATTACTTTAAAGCCGTTGGCGGAGCGAGGCATTAAAGTGATGGAGGTTATCCGTAGACTGCAACCACAATTAGCTGAAATAGAGGGCATTTCTTTATATCTACAGCCGATGCAGGATTTAACCATAGAAAATAGAATCAGCAAGAATCAATATCAAATGACCTTGCAGTCTGCTGATAGAGATTCCTTGAGTCACTGGGCTTCTATCATGGTCACTGAATTATCTAAACAAGCAGAATTTGCCAATGTAGCCTCTGATCTTCAAGATCAAGGTCTGCAAGCTTATGTTGCTATAGATCGCAGTACCGCCAGTCGTTATGGCATCAGCATTGCTGCCATTGATAATGCCTTATACGATGCTTATGGTCAGCGACTAGTCTCGACTATTTTTACGCAATCGAATCAATATAGAGTGGTACTTGAAGTGAAGCCCGAATATCGTCAAAGTTTGGATGATATAAAAGCCCTGCGTATTCCTACTGCAACGGGCATACAAGTGCCGTTATCAGCTTTAGTGACGGTAACGGAACGAAGCACACCTTTAGTGACCCAGCATTTAGATCAATTTCCCTCTACCACTCTGTCTTTTAATTTGGCCCCCAGTGTTTCTTTAGGAGATGCAATAGCTGCTATTGAAAAGACTAAGTTGCAAATTGGATTACCCTTAAGTGTGCAGGCTGATTACCAAGGCACCACCTTGGCGTTCAGTGCTTCATTAATGAGTACTTTATGGCTAATACTCGCCGCCATTGTCACGGTTTATATCGTCTTGGGTGTGCTTTATGAAAGTTATATACATCCTGTGACTATACTTTCAACCTTGCCCTCAGCCGGTGTAGGCGCGTTATTGGCCTTAATGTTATCGAATAATGATTTAGGCATCATTGGGATTATTGGCATTATTTTATTAATCGGCATTGTTAAGAAAAACGCCATCATGATGATCGACTTTGCCTTGGATGCTGAACGTAATCAAGGTAAATCACCGAGAGACGCTATCTATCAGGCCTGTTTATTACGCTTTAGGCCCATCATGATGACCACGATGGCGGCCTTACTCAGTGCTCTGCCGTTGATGTTGGGTACGGGCGTGGGTTCTGAGCTGCGTCATCCTTTAGGTATTACTATGGTAGGCGGTTTAATTGTCAGTCAGTTGTTGACCTTATTTACCACGCCCGTTATCTATCTTGCTTTTGATCGTTTAAGTCAACAATGGTCAGGTAAACCTGTGTTAGCGGCTATCATTATAGATAAGGACATCGCGTGAGCCTGTCGGCTTATTTTATTGCTCGTCCGGTTGCCACCACACTGCTGACACTGGCGGTTACGTTGGCAGGTCTGATTGCTTTCTTTCAATTACCAGTAGCGCCGCTGCCACAAGTTGATTTTCCCACTATTTCAGTACAAGCCTCTATGCCAGGTGCCAGTCCAGAAACGATGGGGACTTCGGTAGCAACGCCTTTAGAACGCGCATTGGGGCATATTGCTGGCATTACGGAAATGACGTCCTCTAGTTCAGTGGGTAGCACCAGCATTACCTTGCAGTTTGATTTGGATCGCGATATTGATGGCGCAGCAAGAGATGTACAAGCCGCTATTAATGTTGCGATGCGCTTATTGCCCACTAACATGCCCAGCAGGCCAAGTTATAAGAAAGTGAATCCAGCCGATTCGCCGATTATGATCTTGGCGCTGACCTCTGACACCATGACTCGAGGTCAACTTTATGATGCAGCGTCGACTATTTTAGCGCAAAGAATTTCTCAAGTGCAGGGTATGGGTCAGGTTAATGTCGGAGGCAGTTCGTTACCTGCGGTCAGAATAGAACTTAATCCTAATGCCTTAACTAAATATAGTATTGGCTTTGAAGCGATACGGCTTGCTATTGCAGCAACCAATGCTAATCAACCTAAAGGTGCCCTAGAAGATGCCCAGCATAATTGGTTAATTTATGCCAATGACCAAGCGAAAACAGCTGCGGATTATCTGCCCTTAATCGTCGCCTATCGCAATGGTAGTCCGGTACATCTGTCGGACTTAGGTTCGATTGTTGATTCGGTGGAAGATATTCGCGCATCAGGCCTCAAAGATGGCAAAACGTCAGTCTTATTAATATTAAACAAACAAGCAGGCGCTAATATTATCGAGACCGTTGATAAAGTAAAAGCTTTATTGCCGCAACTACAAGCCTCTATTCCCAAAGCGATTAATTTATCGGTAGTGCTAGATAGATCTATTACTATTCGCGCATCTTTGCATGAAGTGGAATTGAGCTTGTTGATTTCTGTACTGCTAGTTATCGGGGTGGTACTGTTATTTTTAGGTAATTTACGTTCAGCTCTGATTCCTATTATTACCGTGCCAGTGTCTTTAATTGGTACGTTCGGTGTGATGTATTTGTGTCATTACAGCTTAGATAATCTATCGTTAATGGCGCTGACCATTGCTACGGGCTTTGTGGTTGATGATGCCATCGTGGTTTTAGAAAATACTGAGCGCCATATAGAACAAGGCATGCCACCTCATGAGGCGGCCATTAAAGGTGCTAGTGAAGTCGGCTTTACGGTATTAACCATGAGCTTGTCTTTAATAGCGGTGTTTATACCTATTTTATTAATGGGCGGTATCGTCGGGCGCTTGTTTCAAGAATTTGCGGTGACACTTTCGGCGGCAGTATTGGTATCGTTAGTGATATCTTTAACGACTACCCCTATGTTATGTGCCTTATGGCTAAAGCCCATACAGAAAACGACTCATAAGCCCTTTTATCAATTAATTAATCTTGCGCTTAAGCATTTGCAATCCGGTTATGAACTGAGTTTACATTGGGCTTTACGTCATCGCCCTTTAATGATGTTGCTACTCTTAGCGACCATCGTCTTTAATGTCTATTTGTACTCTATCGTGCCCAAAGGTTTTTTTCCTATTCAGGACACAGGCAGATTGTCAGGTACTATACAGGCTGATCAAAGTATTTCTTCAATGGCTATGCGTCAAAAACTAGCTGATTTTGTGACTGTTTTAGGTCAAGATCCAGAGGTCGCAACTGTTATTGGTTTTACCGGTGGGCAGCGCGATAGTAATAGTGGACTCATGTTTGCCATTCTTAAGCCCTTGGAAGAACGTAAGCTGACAGTTAATCAGCTAATGGGGCGATTACGCAATAAGTTATCCGATGAACCCGGTGCTAGACTGATTTTACAGCCCCCCCAAGATCTGCGTATAGGTGCGCGAGGTTCTTCTGCCTTGTTTGAATATGCGCTGCAAGCCGATCATCTTTCTGATTTACGTACTTGGATGCCAAAGATTATCACTGCCTTATCTCAGCATCCTGAGTTAGTGGACGTTAATACTAATCAGCAAGATAAAGGTCAACAAATTGAGATACAAATAGATCGTCAAGCCGCTGCGCAACTGGGTGTTAATCCAGCTCTTATAGATGCGACTCTTAACAATGCTTTTGGTCAGAGACAAGTTTCTGTTATTTATAATCCACTTAATCAATATCATGTGATTATGGAGGTCGCGCCTGAATATTCACAAAACGCTGAAACCCTAAAGAATATTTATATGAGTGTACCACCTATTTCGCCTGCTATAACCGGAGGACAAGTGCCCTTATCAGCCTTTACGCATTATGGCGTAACCAACACGCCTTTGTCAGTAAACCATCAAGGTCAATTTCCTACAGGGACACTGTCTTTTAATCTCAAGCCGGGTATTTCTTTATCACAGGCAACGCAGATTATTACCGAGACGATGTCGAGTTTAGGTGTACCCTCTTCTATGCATGGCAGTTTTCAGGGCACGGCCAAAGCATTTCAACAATCTTTAAAGAATCAACCTTGGCTGATTTTAGCGGCTTTGATTTCCATCTATATTGTATTAGGTATTTTGTACGAGAGTTATGTGCATCCCTTAACAATATTGTCTACCTTACCTTCGGCGGGTGTAGGTGCTATTTTAGCGTTATTACTGTGTGAAACAGATTTCAGTATTATCGCCATGATTGGTGTTATTTTGCTCATCGGTATTGTTAAAAAGAATGCCATTATGATGATCGATTTTGCTTTATATGCTGAACGCACCTTGGGCATGGCTCCTGAAACAGCCATCTTTGCCGCCTGTGCTATGCGTTTTCGACCTATTATGATGACCACCTTTGCCGCTTTATTGGCGGCTTTGCCTTTGGCCTTTGGCACAGGTTATGGAGCAGAGTTACGGAAACCTTTAGGAATTGCCATTGTGGGTGGCCTGCTACTAAGTCAGTTGTTAACACTTTATACCACGCCTATCGTATATTTATATTTAGATCGCTTGCAAACTTGGTGCCGTCAGCACTTAAATCGTAACCGTCTTAAATCGTTATCTAACCCTATAGACAGTCTTTGATGCTACCTATGAACCATTGCCACTAAGTTAAATAATTTGTGTGCTTGAAGTAAAACAGCTTTAGCTGTTTTAAATCGCTGAGCGAAAGCTCAGCATTCCACACAAACTGTTTTTGCTTATGTGAGTAGTGACCTATGAACTTACACTTTGTTAAATCCCCTATGACTCTTTGTTTATTTCGCTTATTGATACCCTGCGCTTTATTAATGCTAACCGCATGCACCGTAGGTCCTAATTATGTACTGCCTACGACGGCTATTCCTGAAAGCTATAAAGAAGTTAAGGGTTGGAAACAAGCCCAACCGCAAGACGAGGCTTTACCAGACCATTGGTGGGAAATTTTTCATGATGAGAAACTGAGTGCTTTAGAAGTACAGGTCAATAAAGCCAATCAATCCATCATTCAGGCCGAGGCACAATATAAACAAGCGCAGACTATGGTACAGGGAGCTGCAGCGGCTTACTTTCCAACAGCACAAGCCTCAGCTACGGTTAACCGTTTTCGTGCAGCCAGCGGTCAGAATGTCGCGGTAAATGGCGTTAAGTACTTATTTGGTACGGTTGTCAGTGCAGCATGGGCACCGGACTTATGGGGTAGTGTACGTAGGCAAGTCGAGTCTAGCGAAGATAGTGCCCAAGCGAGTGCTGCAACCTTACAAGCCTTACGCTTGACCTCTCAAACGGCCTTGGCGCAAAGCTATTTTCAATTGCGGGCTTTAGATGCACAAATAAAGCTAATGAGCGATACCTTGACCGCTTATGATAAATTACTGTTAATTACTAAAAATCGTTATGTTGCTGGTGTTGCGGCTAAATCAGATATCGTCTTAGCAGAAACCCAGCTTGAATCTGCCCGCGCACAAATGATTAATTTAGGTATATTAAGAGCTCAACTCGAACATGCCATTGCGGTGTTAATCGGTAAAGCGCCAGCCGAACTGACCATTGAAGTGGCCGCGTTTGATACGACGATACCTGTAATACCGACCAATCTTCCTTCACAGTTATTAGAACGAAGACCCGATGTGGCTGCTGCTGAACGAGCTGCTGCTGCTGCCAATGCGCAAATTGGTGTCGCCAAAGCGGCCTATTTTCCTAATTTGAATCTTGCCGTATCAAATGGTCAACAGGCTAATATTCTAAGTAATTTAATGACGACTGGTGCGCGTTATTGGGCATTAGGGCCGGCTGGATTAGCCATACCTTTATTTGATGGCGGAGCCCGTAGCGCCCAATTACAACAAGCCATAGATGTTTATGATGCCAGTGTTGCAGGTTACAGACAGGCGGTATTGGTGAGTTTTCAACAAGTAGAAGATAATCTGGCAGCGTTACGGATTTTAGAAGAAGAAGTTCAAGTACAAAATAAAGCCGTTGTCTCTGCGCATAAAGCTGTGGAACTCACCACTAACCAATATAAAGCGGGTACAGTCAGTTATTTAAACGTTATTGTTAATCAAACCACCGCACTTTCTAATGACATCACGGCGGTTAATCTACAAAGCCAACGATTGGTAGCGGCTGTATTATTAGCCAAAGCCTTGGGCGGTGGTTGGAATAGCAAAGCGTTACCGACTAAAGATCAGGCTGGTGGTGAAGTCAAGTGGTCACAATTTTTGCCTGTGCCCATCATTGATAAAGATTAGATAGCAGCTTTAATTTAAGGCTACACTAATACTCAGGTTTTTGTTCGCGACCTAATAAATTTTGCACAGCAGTTCGTGGCATCAAGCCTTCATAGAGTACTTTATACGTTTGCTCGATAATGGGCATGTCGATAGCGTATTTTTTGGCTAGCAAATAGGTTTCTTTAGCGGCAGAAATACCTTCTATTTCTTGACCTATTTCTAGTGTAGCGCTTGCTTGATCTTTACCTAAGCCTAACGCTAAGCCAAAACGTCGATTTCTGGATTGGTTGTCAGTACAGGTTAAAATAAGATCACCTAAACCGGCAAGCCCCATAAAGGTTTCTGGGTTGCCGCCTAATTTAATACCTAAACGAATAATTTCATTAAGACCACGCGTAATCAATGCAGCACGCGTATTTGCACCAAAACCTAAGCCATCGGCAATACCAGCAGCAATAGCGAGTACATTTTTTACAGCACCACCGACTTCAACGCCAATTACATCGGAACTGGTATAGGTTCTAAAAAGATCACTATGTAAAATATTAGATAATTCTTTAGCAAATGCGACTTGCGTAGAAGCAATAGTAATGGCTGTCGGTAAATTGTTGGCCACTTCTAATGCAAAAGTAGGGCCTGAAAGAATAGCCGCCGGGGTTTGTGCTGAAAATACTTCGGCGACTATTTGGTGTAATAAACTACCATCGTCTGGATTAAAGCCTTTAGTCGCCCACGCTATTTTTACCTGATTCGATAAGTATGGCTTAAGTTGAATCAGGGTGTTTTTAAAAGCATGGCTAGGCACGCAAACTAATATTAAATCACTGAATGCAGCTATCTCAGCCAAATCAGACGTTACACTAATATTTTCAGGAAAAGTATGATTTGGTAAATAACGTTGGTTTTTACGTAGCAAAGCGATCATAGCTACTTGCTCTTTATTGTGTCCCCACAATAAAGTTTGGCAGCCATTTCGGGCCGCTAAGAGTGCAAGCGCAGTTCCCCATGAACCAGCGCCTAAGATGGCTATTTTATTCATCAATGCGCATTAATTGATAGCGTCAGAGCCAGGCATTTGTTGTTGAGCATGCTGTAATTGTTGAGCATACAGCGCATCAAAATTAACGGGTGCTAACAATAATTGTGGAAAACCACCTTTTGTCACTAAATCAGAAACGGCTTCGCGTGCGTAAGGAAAAAGGATGTTAGGGCAAAAACTACCGAGCATAGGTCCCATTTCTTCTTCAGTAAACCCACTTAAAGTAAATATACCTGCTTGACTGACTTCTACCAAATAAGCGATAGAATCAATGCTTTTTACCGTAATAGTTACAGTGAGAGCAACTTCATATAACGATTGCTCTAAGGCAAGTACTTGAGTGCTAAGGTTAAGATCTACGGAAGGCTCCCATTTCTCAGTAAATATTTTAGGCGAACTGGGAGTCTCAAAAGACAAATCTTTAGTATATATTTTTTGTATAGCAAACTGTTTTTCTGATGTTTGTTGTTCTTCAGCCATGGCGTTAAGTCATTATTAGGTTAATTAAAGATTATTCAGAAACAACGATAACGTTGCTACCATTTGTTCTTGCTTGTTTTTTACTGCTGTTTTTTATCGGTAGTTTGTAGTCATTTTCCCAAGCTTGCATGCCACCCGTAATAACAAAAACCTGCTCAAAACCTGCTTTAGTTAAAATTTTTCCTGCTGATGCTGCGCGTGTGCCATTTAAGCAAGCGATTAACACGGGTTTATTTTTATGCTCCGATATTTTAGAAATATCTTCTGCTAATTTACCTAAAGGCATACTAATGGCTTGCTCAATATGGCTAGGAGCAAAATCAGTTGCATCTCGCACATCGATAACCAGAGTGTCGGTATCATTCATCTTTGCAACCGCTAATAGCGGTGATATACCTGTAAATTTCTTAAAGGCCGTGTCAAACAACTCTTGAATTAAGAGATAAGTAACGACCGCAAGTGCTAGTGATAAAATATAGTGATTTAAAATAAAGTCTAAGTAACGTTCCATGAAATATCTATAGGTTAAGTGGATGGGAAAATTGAGTCTTTGAGCGATAAAAAATACTAAAAATCAAACTATTGGTGCAACCTGATTTTCAATATTTTCGACCATTCAACGTACCAGAAAATTACAGGTGAGTAATTATTTATACACAAGTGCTAGCAACGTGTATTAATATAATCATTACCTGCTGTTCTATCAAAACCGATCATTCGATGAAAATGATACCTTCTTTTATTGAATTTAGGTAATGCTTAATACAGACTTGTTTATTATTGATACCCTTTCTATTAAATGATAAGGGGTTTTATTGTTAGTGCCTGGAGATAAATTGAAAATGTTGAACAAACCAAAACCGTTAGTATTATTGATTCTTGATGGATTCGGTTACACGTTGGAGCAAGAAAATAATGCCATTGCTATGGCCAATACACCTTGCTGGGATCAGTTGCAAAAAGACTACCCTATGACTTTACTAAATTGCTCAGGTCGATCAGTAGGCTTACCTGATGACCAAATGGGTAACTCGGAAGTAGGGCATATTCATATCGGTACAGGACGTTATGTTCCACAAGATTTCTCTAAGGTTAATGATGCCATTGAAGATGCTAGTTTCTTCACTAATTCGGTCTTATGTCGTGCTGTTGATCTAGCAAAAGACAAAGGCAAGGCTCTGCATATTATGGGGCTGTTGTCAGCGGGTGGTGTACACAGCCATGAACAACAAATTTTGGCTATGATTGAATTAGCAGCGGCACGCGGCTTAACTAAAATCTATTTACATGCTTTTTTAGATGGGCGTGATGTTCCCCCTAAAAGCGCCACTTCGTCTATCGAATTGATAGAAGCTAAGTTTGCAGAATTAGGCGTAGGCCGAATTATTTCAATCACGGGTCGTTTTTATGCGATGGACAGGGATAATCGTTGGGATCGAGTCAAGCTAGCCTATGACTTAATTACAAAAGGCGAAGCGAGTGCTAAAGAAAGCTCGGCATTAGCTGGTTTAGCCAGTGCTTATGAAAAAGGCGATACCGATGAATTTGTATTACCCACCGCTATTTTAGATGCTCAAGGTCAAACGGTTGCTCTTGACCCTGATGACTCTGTTGTATTTATGAATTTTAGAGCGGATCGTGCTAGAGAAATTTCTCAAGCCATAACCTTACCTAACTTTACTGCTTTTGATAGGCAACATGCAGCGCACACGGGTTATTTTTGCACCTTAACCGAGTACCATCAGGATTTTGGTTATGATATTGCTTTCCCCTCTGTTGATATTAAAAATGGCCTAGGTGAATATTTATCAATATTAGGTATGAAGCAACTGCGCCTAGCTGAAACCGAAAAATATGCGCATGTGACTTTCTTTCTTAATGGTGGAATTGATACGCCATTTCCTGGAGAAGATCGTATATTAGTGCCTTCGCCTCAAGTTAGAACTTATGATTTACAACCAGAAATGAATGCGGCCGAAGTCACAGATCATTTAGTAACAGCTATTACCGGCGGCCAATATGATGTAATTATTTGCAACTACGCCAATTGCGACATGGTTGGTCATACCGGCATTATTCCCGCCGCAATATTAGCTGTTGAAGCCGTTGATAAATGCTTGCAGCGCATCGTTGATGCTTTAAAAATGGTGGGAGGACAGCTTTTGTTGACGGCTGATCATGGTAATATCGAGCAAATGGTTGATAAAAACAGTGGGCAGCCGCACACTGCACATACTGTTAATCAAGTGCCTTTAGTTTATGTCTGTGGAGACCAACCCCTGGCTAATGGCGGTGGTTTGTCGGATTTAGCACCTACGATGTTGGCTATTTTAGGTGTACCTCAACCTGAAGAAATGACAGGTAGGTCTCTCATTATTACTAAATAGTAGGTAATGAAAATAACACTGTGCTTGTTCATAATGCTGATCTATGGGTATAGATCAGCTTATGCTGGGAACTCACAAACTAGTCCTCAGTTTAATAAAGTTGAATCTGATATTGTTGATGTCAAACAAGATATGCAGCGTCTTTCGGAACAAAAAATCGGTACGGAAGGTATGTTGGCTGATATAGAAAAACACTATGGAGAAACAGCAACCTCATTAAAAGCACAGCTGTCTCTTATTGAGCAACAACGACAAGGTATAGCGCAAATTCAGCAAGAAATAAAAGCCTATAAGCGTGAAATTGAGTCCTTAAATAAAGAATTGGCAGGGCAGGTTCGAGCGGCTTATTTAATGGGCCACGAGCAACGATTGAAATTAATACTTAATCAGCAAGATCCTTTTATTTCAGCGCGTGTAATGGTTTATTTTAATTACATTAATAAAGAGCGCTTAAAAAATTTGAGTCATAAAGAAGCCGCTGTAAAACTATTAGGAAAGCTCGACCAACAAAAGAAAATAGAAACAGAATTATTACAACAAGCTCTTGAGGACAAAAAGGCTGAGCAAGCACTTTTAGATCAAGATAGAAAACAAAGAAATACCTTGCTTGCCAAAATAAAGCAAGATTATTCCAGTAATGAACATCAATTAAGTCAGTTACGGGAAAATGAAATCAGTCTTAAAAACTTAATGAGTTCTTTACCTATTACCGATGAAGAGCTTGCTGTTAATGTTGGCGAAAATAAAGAGCAAGAGCAGAGCAAGAACGAGTTTAAAGGTGATTTCACTACGCTTAAAGGCAACTTGCCTTGGCCTATTAAAGGACGTTTAGCTCAAACTTTTGGTAGTCCTCGTGCAGATAGTCACTGGGATGGTGTCTTGATTGAAGCCAATGAGGGCGCCGAGATCAAGGCGGTGACAGAAGGTAAAGTTGTTTATGCTCAATGGAAAATGGGGTACGGTATGTTACTCATTATTGATCATGGACATGGCTATATGACGGTGTATGCCTTCAATCAGAGCCTTTATAAACATGAAAGTGAATGGGTAGAATCTGGTGATATTATCGCTACAGTAGGGCAGAGCGGAGGACGCAGTCAAGCCGGATTATATTTTGGTATACGTCAAAATGGTATCCCAGTAGATCCACAAGAATGGTGTCATCTTTAAGATGGACTCAAAAAAAATTTTAAATGATAGAATGTAAAAAAAAACCGTAGATTTGGAGTTTTAAGACACATGCTAAAAAAGAAAGCTGTTTTGGTTTTATCCTTAGGGATAATGTTAGGTACTTGTATTGGTATTTCTAGTACCGTACTAGCTGGGAAAGATAAGGCGGATGTTGTCAGTGATAGCGAAACTTTGCCTTATGAAGATTTACGAACATTCACAGAAATTTTCGGTCGTATAAAAAGAGATTATGTGGAGCCCGTTTCTGATAAGAAGTTACTGGAAGATGCCATTCGAGGCATGTTAAGTGGGCTTGATCCACATTCCGCTTATTTGATAGGTGAAGAATATCAAGAATTAAAAGAAGGTACTACTGGGCAGTTTGGTGGTTTGGGTATAGAAGTTACCATGGAAAATGGCTTTATAAAAGTAGTTTCACCCATTGATGATACGCCTGCACAAAAGGCAGGCATAAAAACTGGCGATCTTATTATCAAGCTAGATGATAAGCCTGTAAAAGGTATGAGTTTAAATGATTCCGTTAAGCTCATGCGGGGCGAACCTGGTAGTAAAATAATTTTGACTATTGTTCGTGAAGGTGAAGAAGCCCCACTTAAGTTAACCTTAGCTAGGGACATCATTAAAGTTAAAAGCGTTAAAAGTCGAAGCTTAGATAAAGGTTACGGTTATGTTCGTATTAGTAGTTTTCAATCAGGTACTGGCGATAGTCTTAAAGAAGCCCTTTCTACATTGAAGAAAGAAAATGGTGGAGCATTAAAAGGCTTAGTGCTTGATTTAAGGAATAATCCAGGTGGAGTTTTAAATGCGGCTGTTGAAGTCAGTGATGCCTTTATAAAAAGCGGCTTGATCGTTTATACACAAGGTCGCATCGAAAACTCTGAAATGCGTTTTAATGCAGCAGGTGAGGATCTGATTAATGGTGCGCCTATCGTAGTATTAATTAATGCTGGCTCTGCATCTGCATCAGAAATCGTTGCGGGCGCCTTACAAGATCAAAAACGTGCTGTAATTATGGGTGAAAAGTCCTTTGGTAAAGGGTCAGTACAAACCATCTTACCAACCAGTAACGGAGCTGCGGTAAAGTTAACGACTGCTCGTTATTACACGCCCTCAGGTCGCTCAATACAGGCTGAAGGGATAGAGCCCGACATCGCCTTGTCACGTGTAAAACTAGAAGCTTTAGACAAAACCGACTTTGCACCCATTAAAGAAGCCGATTTATCACATCATTTACAGAATAGTAAAGCTGCTAATGATGGCAAACAAGAGGGAGGAAAAGACAAGGACGCGGCAGAGACCCAAGATTATGCCTTGCATGAGGCTTTGAATCTATTAAAGGGTATTAGTATCATCAAAAAATAAAGCTTCAAGGTATTAGCGTCATATCAAGTCCCAAGACTGCCTGATATGACGCATTCTTGCTTTACAAATAACGGTAGAAAAATAATTAGTGTTATAAAATACACTGCAATAATTTTTTATAATGAAATAGACTTTTGTTTTTAATGAAAACGAGTCATTGCTACGCAATGGAGACAACGATGCACATCATCTTATTAGGAAGTCCTGGGTCAGGTAAAGGCACTCAGGCTCAATTTATTACGAAAAAATATGCCATAGTGCAAATTTCAACAGGCGACATGTTACGTGCTGCTGTACGTGAAGGCACGCCTATGGGCATAGCTGCTAAACAGGTTATGGATGCTGGTGGCTTAGTGTCTGATGACATTATCTTGGGATTAATTAAAGAACGAATTACACAAGCTGATTGTGTGAACGGCTTTTTGCTAGATGGTTTTCCTCGAACCATTGCACAAGCAGAAGGTTTGAATGCTATGGGCGTTAAAATCGATACTGTTATTGAAATTAATGTCGCGGATGAAGAGATTGTAAAACGTATGGCAGGAAGAAGAGTCCATTTACAATCTGGCCGAACCTATCATACCGAATTTAACCCACCTAAAGTGGCTGGAGTTGATGATATTTCTGGAGAAGCATTGATACAACGAGACGATGATAAAGAAGAAACGGTGCGCACCAGACTCAACGTTTATCATGAGCAAACTAAACCCTTAGTCGATTATTATTCGGCAGCCAAGCAAGTTAAATTTAATTCTATTGCTGGTGTTGGTAGTGTCGATGAGATTACCCAAAAAGTGTTTGCTATTCTTGATTGAATCTAGCGTGAACATTCATTTAACAAAATTTGATGTATAAAAGGTAATCATAAATGACTAAAGTTTATAACGTTGCAGTCGTTGGTGCGACGGGTGCGGTTGGTGAAGCTATGTTGTCCATTTTGGAGGAGAGACACTTTCCTGTAGGCGAAGTTTATGCACTAGCGAGCAGTAATTCAGTAGGTAAGCGTATTGCTTTTAAGGGTGAGTCATTAAAAGTTCAAGATTTAGCTACGTTTGATTTTTCTAAGGCACAAATTGGTCTATTCTCCCCAGGTGCGGCTGTTTCTGAAATATATGCCCCTATTGCTGCTGCTGCTGGCTGTATAGTCATCGATAATACCTCTCAATTTCGTTATGATGACGATATTCCCTTGATTATTCCAGAGGTTAACCCAGAAAGAATCATCGATTATAAAAAACGCGGCATTATTGCTAATCCAAACTGCTCAACCATACAAATGTTGGTGGCATTAAAGCCCATTTATGATGCCGTGGGAATCACAAGAATTAATGTATGTACTTATCAAGCAGTTTCTGGAACCGGCAAAGAAGCCATAGAGGAATTAGGCAAACAAACACTAAATCTACTTAATTTACAAGCGATTAGCGCTAGCGTTTACCCTAAACAAATTGCCTTTAATGTATTGCCTCAAATAGATGTCTTTATGGACAATGGCTACACCAAAGAAGAAATGAAAATGGTTTGGGAAACACAAAAAATTCTGGGCGATGATAGTGTTAAAGTTAATGCTACTGCCGTAAGGGTTCCCGTTTTTTTTGGGCATTCAGAGGCAGTACACATTGAGACTCGTACAAAAATAAGCGCAGACGCTGTGAAAGCGTTATTAGAAAAAGCCCCTGGTATTACCGTACTTGATGTACGTAAAGATGGTGGCTATCCTACCGCAGTGACTGAGTCATCCGGCAATGATGATGTTTTTGTTGGAAGGATAAGAGAAGATATTTCACATCCGCAAGGCATTGATTTATGGGTAGTTGGCGACAATGTTCGTAAAGGAGCAGCCTTAAATAGTGTACAAATTGCAGAGCTTTTAATAAAAAACTACATCTAAGTTCAGTTTCTTCTGGTATCATATCTAAAAATTAAATTGATACCTGAAGAGCTCCATGTCTATTCTAGCTAAAACATTAGTGGTATTAACCTTATGGACGCCTATTAGTAGTTATGCTTTAGGCATCGGTGACATTACCCTGCATTCGAAACTTAATCAGAATTTAAATGCCGATATTGTATTGGTGGTTTCAAATGATGAAAATACAGCAGATATAAAAGTAAATTTAGCGTCTCAAACTAAATTTGATGAAGCAGGTTTACCATGGATACCTTTTTTATCAAAAATAAATTTTTCGACAAAAACTTTAGCAGATGGATCGCTATATATTACATTAAGCTCCAAAGAACCCGTAAAAGAGCCTTTTTTGCATTTTATGCTGGAGGTCAATGGCCCTAAAAGTACATTATATAGAGAATTCACTCTGTTAATGGAAGCACCCACAGCTTATTATAAGATGTGATCTTAATGCTTAACTAACCACGGCTTGACTCGATTTAAAATTTTTAACTCAAGCACTTAATCTTTATAAATAACAAACAACTAGAGCGCATCAACCTGCGTGCTACACAAAATAGGCATTTAATTACTAACTGCCGCAATATAAATAACCTTGTTACCTTTTAGTACCCGCTCTAGTTACACAAATAACCCAATGTTATTTTTAATAGAACCGCCGACCGCCGCTCCTTTTTTCAAAGGGGCGGGGATCTGGATGTTACTTGACTACATTAGTAGTGCTCATTCCTTAAAACAATATATTTAATATTTTATAGCAGGTTAAATAAAACCATGACTTTATATCTAAAAGAAATTAGATTTTTATCCTTCTCAAAGTCTTATACGCTATTGTTTCTGACTTTGATTATAGTCGGCTGCAGTGATCAAAAAGACAATTCTATTGATCATTTATCAAAAACTGCAGAATACATCAACAAAGGAGAGTTAGAAAAAGCGAGGATTGAATTAAAAACATCAAGTCAATCAGGCAAAGATACTGCTGAAACCTATTATTACATGGCTTTGTTAAATGAAAAAAAAATGCAATTCAAAGAAATGAAGGAAAACTTGTTGAAAACAGTTGAGTTAGCACCTTCTTTTGTCGACGCAAGATTAAAACTAGGGAAAGTACAGCTTCTTTTTGGAGAGATAGCTGAGGTAATAAAACAAGCAGAATATGTACTAAAAGATGACAACCAAAACATTGAAGCCTTAACCTTGAAAGCGTCTGCGTTAATTAAGCAAAAAAACACAACAGAAGCACTCACTATTATTGATGACATTCTAAAGGCGCATCCAAATAATACCGATGCCTTATCATTAAAGTCATTAATTTTTATGGAAAAAGGTGATTTCACTCAAGCCTTGACTTTAATTGAAACCGCAAAAAAAATGGATGCAAACAATATAGGTTTAGATTTTTTTAAAATTCAGCTTGATGCAAAAAATAAAAATCCTGATGCGGTGATTGCTGACTATCAAAATCTAGTAGCCACCTATCCAGATAATAATGAATTTAAAATAACCTTAGCTAAAATGTATACGCAAAAAGCTAAAATACCTGAAGCTGAAGCATTGTTACAAACTATTCTTGATACTGAGCCAAATAATATCCAATCTATACTTATGTTTCTCGATTTCACTGCAGCAACTAATAAAGAAAAGCTCACTGAAAAATTCGTGCTATTTAGTGAACTACATAAAGAACAGCCACGAATACTACTTGCTTTAGCAAACTGGATGATTGCACGAAAAAACTTTGATGACGCTAAAAATAATCTTAATCAAGTTATCAAGTTAGAGAAAAACTCAAATATAGGTTTATCGGCCAAAATTCAATTAGCAAAAATAGCACTTGAAACTGAAAAAATAGAAGAATCTAAAAAAATCATTGATGATATTTTAGCGATTAATTCAAGTTATGATGACGCTAATGTATTAAAAGCAAGAATATTGCTTATTCAAGGCAATTCCGATGAAGGAATTACTTTTTTAAATAAGGTCATTTGGAGCAAGGAAAATTCTGAAGAAGCTCAACTGCTACTGGCACAAATATATCTCATGAAAGGTGACCAGAAACAAGCTGATAGTCATTTCTTAAGTACACTGTCAGCAAATCCAGCTAATCTACAAGCTGTGATTTATGCCTATGATAAAGCATTAACGACTAACGATTTTAAATTAGCTAAAGATATCATTCAAAAAGCATTAACTATAATGCCTAATAATATTCAGTTTTTAGAAAAAATGGCCAACATCAATATAATGGAAAATGATTGGATTAGTGCAAAGGCGACTGTACAAAAAATCACTAGTAGCGCTAGTCCATTAGCCTATGATCTTGCCAGTTATTTTCTAGGGCAGATACATCAAGGCGAAGGGGATTTTAATAAGGCTATTGAAATTTACACTGAGATATTAAATCGATTACCTGAAAACAGTGATATTTTAATAAATATTGCTCAATGTTATGAAAAATTGAATAATCGAAACCAGTTGATAGCGTTTCTATCTAATCTACGTGTAAAGCATCCACAAAATATAACGGCGGGCATTCTACTCGCAGAGGCCTATTTAGTTAATAATAATATTGACGCAGCCAATAGTTTATTATTGTCTATGGTTAAAAATAAATTAACAACCCCTCATATTTATTCTTTATTATCTAACGTTAAATTAGCTATGAATGACACCCAAGGGGCACTCGATAAATGTCTTGATGGACTTAAAATCTACCCAGACAATATAAAGCTATCGACATCAATTGCTAACCTTTATGTAACCTTGGGTAATTATGATGCTGCCGTTGCTTATTATGATGCTTTACTTAATAAAAATGAAAATTTAGATATCGCTATTAATAACTTAGCTGTAATTTTAGCGGAAAACTACAGTAGTGCGGATAAATTAACCAGAGCCGGTCTTTTAGCTGAAAAATTAAAGGATTCAACACAGCCTTATTATAGAGACACCTATGCTTGGGTTTTAATTAAGCAAGAAAAAGTTAGTGATGGTCTGAAAATTTTAAATAAATTAATCATATCCAAGCCAAATATACCTGTATTTAGATATCATCTGGGAGTTGCCTATAACAAAATGGGCAATAACAGTTCAGCCATCAATGAAATTAAGCAAGCATTAGAGCTATCTAAGAAAACAGGGGATTCTTTTGATAAGAAATCAGCGGAAATACTCTTGGCCGATATTTTACAACAAACCAGAGGACATTCATTAGCAGTGCATTAATCTGCAACATACGTTTTCTGTTAGCAATAAATTGGATAATAGTTCGATTTAACAAGTTTCAAAAATGAGTTATACATCAATAAACAGCTTATAACTTACTCATCATTTTCGTGATTTTACAGATTAATTCAATTTTCCACTCTATGGAGGTGGTATGAGAAATATAAACGTTAAAAATATAATCATTCTTTTATTTATAATTGTTATTTCTGGTTGTGGTTATCCTCAATTAACACAGGAAGATGATGCCATCATTTCTTCAGATTACACCTATATTATTGGTCCGGGTGATAGTGTCAGTATTTTTGTATGGGGAAATCCCGATATATCAACAACCGCTCACGTTAGACCTGATGGGAAAATCACTATTCCACTGGCGGAGGATCTATTAGCAAGTGGTAAGACGCCATCGCAATTAGCACGAGTCATGGAAAAAGCACTATCAAAATATGTTCGAGATCCGCAAGTCGTTATTATGGTGGCAGGTGGGCAAGGTGTTTATAGTCAACAAGTCAGAGTTATTGGCCAAATAAGTGGCGGTAGTTCAGGTGGATCAGGTGCTGGTATGTCTGCACATTATTCAGCAAAAGCATTCCCCTATAAAAAAGATATGACTTTACTAGATTTGATAATACAAATTGGTGGACTAGGACAGTTTGCTGATGGCAATGGAGCAAGTATTATTCGAAACATTGATGGAGAACCACAGCATTTTGGAATTAGAATTGACGACTTAGTCGATAAGGCTGATTTATCTGCTAATGTAAAAATACTGCCTGGCGATATTTTAATTATACCTCAAGCATTTTTTTGAACATTAATTACCCCGTAAAGAGCAGGTTATAAAACTACTATGCAAGAACAATTATTTGAAATTCTATATTTTCTCAAAGGTGCCTTAAAATACAAATGGACCGCATTAATTTTCGCATGGATATTGTCTGTATCTGGTTGGACTTATGTTTTAATGATGCCAGATAAATACACCTCCGTCGCTAAGGTTCATGTTGAAACGAAAACCATGCTCCAGCCATTATTATCAGGCATGGCTATTCAATCCGATGTTAGGGCATTATTACGCGTTATGCAGCAATTAATGTTTACCAAAGGTAATCTGGAACAAATTACCAAATTATCTGATTTAGATAAAAAAATAAGAACGCCAACAGAACAAGAAAAACTTATTGATGATTTAAAAAAAGACATACACATCAATGGCGGAACTGAAGATATGTTTACCATACAATACGAAGCTAGCAGTCCTGATATGGCTAAAAATGTAGTACAAGCAGTATTAACCGTATTCTCAGAGCAAACTCAGTTATCTACGCACGGCAACTCTGACAATGCCCAGCGCTTTATAGATGAGCAAATACAAGAATATGAAATGCGGTTAAGAAATGGTGAAAAAGCTCGTGAAAACTTTAAGCGCACAAATTTAGGTTTATTACCAGGTCAAGGTGGTGATCAAATAGGCAAGATACAAGCGATGAGCAATGAATTAGAAAATGCTAATTTAGGTTTAAAAGAAGCTATTTCTAGAAAAGAAAAATTAACTGAACAGTTAAAAGAATCATTAACATCAGATAATAATAATGATGAATGGAAAAGTTCAACGGAAGTTGCTTCTGTGGAAGATGATGCTCAAATTGCTAATCTTAAACAAAGAAAAAATGAACTGCTAATTAAGTTTACAGATAAGCATCCTGAAGTTTCGCATATTAACAAAACCATTAAAGAATTACAGATTCGCAATGCCGTAAAGCAAGCAAAAGTTGTCGATGCGGGTGGTCTTGATACTGCGGTATTAACTAACCCGTACGTTCAAAGTATAAAAGTTGCAATTAATGAAGTTGATGCCAATATTGCTTCCATTAACTCTCGTATTGAAATTTTTAAACAACGTTTATTAAAAGAACAAGATGAATTAAATTCAAGACTTTCTATTGAAACAGAGATTGAAAATTTAAACCGTGATTATTCACAAATTAAAAACAACTATGATCGCTTACTTTCAAGTCGCGAGACAGCGGTTATGTCAGAGAAGGTAGATGCGCAAGCTGAAGCATTAAAGTTTAAAATTGCCGATGCTCCTAATACGCCACTACAGGCCTCTTCTCCTAAACGAAACCTCTTATATTCTGGAGTGTTATTAATAAGTATTATTGTCAGTTTAGCAATAGCTTTATTACTGTATTTAATAAGACCGACTTTCATGTCTATATCTCAATTGCGACAATTTACCAACCTACCGATTTTAGGGGGGGTCTCTATGAAATATAGTCCTGAAGAGCTCATTAAAAATAGAAATGAAAAATTTAAATATAGCGTAGGCGTCATTAGTCTTTTTGTTATCTACCTTGGTTTTATGACGGCAGCTATTGTAAAGATAAATTTTCTTAACCTATCTATTTTTAGTTAAAGACATTGTCCTTTATAAGGAGGTATAAATGAGTATTATTGAAAAGGCACTAAATAAATCAAAAAGCGAAGAGAATGAATTAAACTCTGTTTTAAAGAGTGATTCTATGAAACCAGTAGCAAATAGTATTCTGATGGACATTGATGAAAACACCAGTAAACTGAAGATAACGCCTACTGTTAATGATGACAAAAACTTCATAGTCGATGTTGATTGGAAGCGTTTATCTGATTTAGGTTTTGCAACGCCCGGTAGTTCGAATACAGAAACTATAGAAGAATACAGAAATATAAAGCGTCCTTTAGTTAATAATGCTTTCGGGAGTGCTAGTGAAGGCATCACTAGAGCCAATCTTATTTTAATAACGAGTAGCTTGCCTGGTGAGGGAAAAACTTTTACAGCAATCAATTTAGCGTTAAGTATCGCTAATGAACGTGATAAAAAAGTGTTATTAATCGATGCTGATGTGGCTAGACCTTCTGTATCAAAAATTTTAGGAATCAATAAGTCTCCTGGATTAATTGAATATCTTGATGGGGTAGACATTAATTTTTCTGACATTATCATTAGAACTAGCATTCCTGGTCTAAGCGTGATTCCCGCAGGTAAACTCCATGATTACTCTACCGAATTATTATCAAGTAATAAAATGGCTTTATTTGTTGAAGAATTAAGTAATAGATATCCTGATAGAATTGTTATTTTTGATTCACCGCCTTTATTAGCAGCAACTCAAGGCGAAGTTTTAGCGCGCTTAGTAGGGCAGGTTGTACTGGTTGTCGAAGCCGAACAAACTCAGAAAAATGTAGTATTGGAATCAGTTGAGAAACTAGCTGCTTGTGATGTTGTATTAGCTGTATTTAATAAGACCAAGAAAAACATGGATATTAATTACTATGGCTATGGTTATGGCTATGGTCATTATGCGCATTAGATTTTCATCTATCTTACGCTGCACGTATAAACAGAATTCACTACCGTCAAATATGAGATTACAATTAAAAACGCTTTTTTGCATACCTTATTGTAACTTTCTATCAGTTGCTCTGGTATTTAGGTTGATTTTTACTACCGCTAATTTATACATCGTTTTTCTTAGTCATCAAGCTCATGCCATCAGTTGGACTATTAATAAGACCATTCAGGCTCAAGAAATTTATTCTGACAATATTGCTTTAGCGCCTTCTGGTAATCAGCAGGGGGCTTTCGTTGAAGCGATTAATCCAGTCGTTATGATTACAGGACAATCCCCCTTATCGAATATGAACCTTAATTATAGAATGCAGAATTTATATAACGCTGGCGGCAATAACAGCCTCAATACCTATAATCAATTACAATCTAGTTCACGTAGTACCTTTATTGCCAATACCTTATTTCTAAACTCAAGCAGTTCTATCAGCCAGCAAAACATTAATAATAACCAGATAGGGGCGAGTAACATAAATGGCTCAAGCAACAGTAGCAATGTTTATACTTTCGGGCTTACGCCCCTATGGACACCTCATTTTTCTAACTACGCTAATGGCTCTTTTCAAATTAATGCCAACACGATGGCAACTAGTTCTAATGCAAGTTCGTTTTCCAATAGTACCTTAGCACCTATTTCAAACACGTTTAATCTCGCAGAAATCATGGGACTCAATAGCGGTACATATTTTCAGCGTGTTAGATGGAATTTAGCCTTTAATAACAATGAAAGCTATGTTGCCACTGGCCAAAATGTAAGTTATCAGAATTCAAGCGCAAGAATTTCTATTCCATTTAATGCCTATTTTAATGTCTTTACCCAAGGGGGTTATAGCAGCACGAGTTATCAATCATCAACCAGAACTAGTAATAACGGTGCTTATTACACGGCTGGTGGACAATGGCAGCCCAGTCAAATTTTTAGTCTTACTGTTGGCGCAGGAAACAATAGTTATGCTACCGTTTTTATTTCACCGATGCCTCGATTAACATGGACAACCACGTATAGTGATAATTCTATAGGTACCAGTTTTGGACAATCATCTGCGACAACATCTACGGCAAGTACAACGACTTCAGGTAGCAATACTGCGGCTACTTCAGGAATAGGGGGTAGCGGAAATTCGGGACAAAACTGGCAAACAGCTTTGCATTATCAAGCAGCAAGGTCAACGTGGAACTTAACGCATATAAATACCACGACAACATCACAGCAAATATTAGCTCAAAATCAACAGCTCGTTAATCCGGTCACTAATCTTGGCCCTAATCAATATATTATTAATAATCCTATTTTAACTAATAATGTCATCGTTTCAAGCGCGTGGAATTTGTCTGTCTCTTTTAACCCTGGAAAAAGTACGGTAACACTCAATGCTTATGATCAAGATTATACTTATTTAAATAGTAATAGGAATAATCAAAAGGTCATTGGACTTAGTGGTAACTGGAGTTGGCCGTTTGCAAGTAAAACAAGTTTATACCTTAGACCCACATGGCAAACTATCACTAATCAAAGCGCTGCTAACAGCGAATATTACAAGGCGACAGTTGGCTTGAATCGTACCATTACACCTACGTTAAATGGCATACTTGAATTTCAACATATGAATCAGTCATCAAATATGAGTACTATTAATGAGCTAAACCCAATAAGTGGTTATCAAGAGAATAGGCTAACCGCTACACTTTCTATGAGATTTTAACTATGTACGATGGTTTCTATAATTTAAGTAAAAAACCTTTTCAGTTAACTGCAGACAGCGACTTTTTTTTTAATAGCGCTGTACATAAACGCGCCTTAGCTTATATGCGTTATGGATTAACTCAAGGTGAAGGTTTTGTGGTTGTTACTGGCAAGCCTGGTACTGGTAAGACCATGCTGGTTAAACAATTAGTAGCTAGCTTGAATAACGAAAATATAACGATAGGTATTATGGTGTCATCTCAAGTAGGCGCAGATGATTTACTAAAAATAATATCAGCAACTTTTGGTCTTTCTTATGAGGGTGAAGATAAATCGACGCTTTTAACACGCATAGAATGTTTTTTTATTCAGCAAGCGATGGAAGGAAAAAGAGTTTTGATGATAGTCGATGAAGCGCAAAACCTTCCTAAAGATGCTTTAGAAGAGTTGCGTATGTTGTCTAATTTTGAGTTATCAGGAAAATCTCTTTTTCAGACCTTTTTAATAGGTCAGCAACAATTAAGTGAGGCTTTATTATTACCTGAAATGGAACAATTAAAACAACGTATTGTTGCCACCTATCAATTAAAACCTTTAAATGCTGAAGAAACAAAAAACTACATATTATTTCGACTAGAAAAAGCAGGTTGGCAACATACACCTCAATTTGAAGATAATATTTTTAATACCATTTGTTCATACACTCAAGGTATACCTAGGTGTATTAATACGCTATGCGATAGAGTTTTACTGTTTGGTTATCTTGAAGAATTAAAAGTCATTGATTTATCGGCTATTGAAAAAGTCATCGTAGATATTGAAGAGGAATCTTCTTTGACTAACCAAAAATTACAAGATCTCACGACAAAAACTAGTGCCCTGAAAAATACTTTTGAAGAGCGTATTTCTAGCTTAGAACAGAGCGTTATTGAGTTGCAAAAAACTATCGCTAAGGAACGTATCTTATTGCGTAAAGCCATTTTTTTACAGTTGGATATGGACGCCATTTATGAAGAACCCCTCTGAATTAGGCTACCAACTTAAAGCGGCACAGCTTAGCTTTAATGGTTCATTTTTAGACAAGGCTGTCTTAGGAACAGATAAAGGACGAAAGGTTAAGCGTTAAAAGTTAAGCCTAGTATCTGTCACACCTTAAGTTGCTAGCCTCCTAGATTTAACCCTGAATCCTGAACCTTTCATCTGAACTGAAACTGTCCCGCCTTAAGTGGGTCGCCCTGAATTATAACCATAATGCATTTAATCTTAAGTCGCTTCCTATGAAAAAAAACAAAACAAATGCCTTAACTATTGATGTAGAAGATTACTTTCAAGTATCTGCCTTTGAACCTTATATTACTAAAGATCAATGGGATAGCCTGCCCCATAGGGTTGAAAAAAACACTCATAAAATATTGGATATGTTAGATGAGAAACAAGTAAAGGCTACTTTTTTTACCTTAGGCTGGATTGCTGAACGTTATCCTGGAATAGTTCAGCGCATCGTATCAGATGGACATGAATTAGCCTGTCATGGTTATGAGCACATCAGAGTCACCGAACAGAGTCCAGATCAATTCAAATCAGATGTTTATAAAGCAAAGAATATCCTAGAACAATTAAGCGGAAAAGAAATTAACGGTTATCGAGCGGCAAGTTACTCCATTAATACCAGTAATCTATGGGCTTTAAATGTTCTGGAAGAGCTTAACTTTAAATATAGCTCCAGTATCTATCCCGTTAAACATGATTTATATGGCATACCCGATGCGCCTAGATTTATGTTTGAACCGATATCACATAAGGATTTTAAAGAAATCCCTATTACAACGATTCGATTAGGTCATAAAAATTGGCCATGCGGAGGAGGGGGGTTTTTTAGATTTTATCCTTATGCCTTATCCAAATGGGCGTTGAATCGAGTTAACAATCAAGACCAACAAGCGGCTATTTTTTATTTTCATCCTTGGGAAATAGATCCTAAGCAACCTAGGCAACAAGGTTTACGTTTAAAAACACATACACGACATTATCTAAATTTAGAAAGAATGGAGCCTAGAATAAAACAGCTATTAACTGATTTTAACTGGGATACCATGGAAAATGTATTTCATATTGAAAGGTCAACACTATGATTAAAACACTCACTATTGAAGATTACTCACGCTGGGATCACTTTGTTAACGAAAACAATGACGCTACTTTTTTTCATCAGGCTGGTTGGCAGGACGTTATAAGTAAAGCTTTTGGACATCAGACCTATTATATTTATGTTGAAAATAAGGATCATATTACCGGCATATTGCCTTTGGTACATATTAAGAGTTTATTTTTTGGCAATAGCTTAGTGTCAATTGCACCTTGTGTTTATGGTGGCATCATCGCTAATGATGAAGCATCTTATATAAAACTCGATCAAGAATCTCGCCGCTTGGCTACTGCACTAGGGGTAGATTACTTAGAAATGAGAAACCAAGTTCAAAAAACTCCAGAAAGACCGTACAAAGAACTTTATGTTTCTTTTAGAAAAGAGCTAGACGCTGACGTTGAAAAAAACTTTTTAGCGATACCCAGAAAACAACGAGCGATGGTAAGAAAAGGCATAGAGGCCGGATTAAATAGCGTGATAGATAAAGACGTTAATAGGCTTTATAGCGCTTATTCCGAAAGTGTTAGAAATCTGGGTACACCGGTTTTTTCAAAAAAATATTTTCAAATCCTTAAGGATGTTTTTTCTGATCAATGTGAAATACTCACTGTGTTACATAACGGTTATTTAGTTGCCAGTGTCATGAGCTTTTATTTTAAAGATCAAGTATTACCTTACTACGGTGGTGGTACAAAATTAGCCAGAAATCTTAAAGGCAATGATTTTATGTATTGGGAGGTCATGCGCCGTGCGGTAGAAAAAGGCTATAAAGTATTCGATTATGGGCGCAGTAAAATCGGTACCGGTTCTTATGATTTTAAAAAGAATTGGGGCTTTAAACCCGAGCCTATATTTTATGAATTTTATCTAGTGAATGCCAAGACTCTACCCGATATCAATCCACTTAATCCTAAATACCGATATTTTATTGCTGCTTGGAAACACTTACCTCTAGCCGTTAGCCAATGGATAGGTCCTTGGTTATCAAAAGATTTAAGCTAACTTCAAGCGACTATCATTATGCAAGATTTATTGTTTCTAGCGCACCGCATCCCTTATCCACCTAATAAAGGCGATAAGATACGATCCTATCATTTATTAAAGTATTTAAGCGTAAACTACAAAGTGCATTTGGGGACTTTTATTGATGACCCCGATGATTGGCAATACACCGACAAACTCAATAGTCTGTGTGCAAGCACTTGCTATATCGGCCTTAACACCTTGCACGCTAAAATAAAAAGCTTATCAGGGTTAGTCACCAATAAACCCTTGAGCTTACCTTACTATAAAAATAAGCGCATGCAAGCGTGGGTTAATCAAACAATAGGTTCTCATTCTATGAGTAAAGTATTCATATTTTCATCTGTTATGGCGCAATTTATTCATAAAGATCAGGGTGTTGATATGATCGTTGATTTTGTTGATGTCGATTCTGACAAATGGCTGCAATATGCACAGAAAAATACAGGTCTTAAGCAATGGATTTATCAACGCGAAGCCCATTACTTATTCAACTATGAAAGAGCCATAGCAGAGCAGAGTCGGCTATGTTTTTTTGTATCAGAACAAGAAGCGACCTTATTCAAATCACTGGCTCCTGAAGTTAGTCATAAAGTCACCCATATTAACAATGGGGTAGATACTGAATACTTTTCGCCTGAACTAAGCTTTAGTTCACCTTATGCCGAAAATGATCAGATTATTGTCTTTACAGGCGCTATGGATTATTGGGCTAACGTAGATGCTGTTATATGGTTTGCTAGCGCTATTTTTCCATTAATCAAAAAACAACGGCCATCCGTAAAATTTTATATCGTAGGGTCAAAGCCGACTAAAGAGGTATTAAGCTTAGCTAATAATGCCGTCGTTATAACAGGCGCCGTTGATGATATAAGACCCTATATTGCTCATGCCTATTTAGTAGTGGCCCCTTTAAGAATAGCACGAGGCATACAAAATAAAATTTTAGAAGCGATGGCTATGGAAAAATATGTAGTGGCTACAACGGCTGCTATGGAAGGTATCTCGAATCAACAAGACCTTGCCGTTTCTGTTGCTGATAGCATTGAACTTATAGCCAGTGAAATTATTACGCAATTACAAAAAAACGTACCCACATATCAAAATCGTGATTTTGTACAAAGCATGTTTAGTTGGGAGCATAACGTCAAACAGTTATTAAGCTTATTACAACATCAGTAAGACATCATGAATCAGTAGAGAGATCATGACATCAGTAACCTTCAAACAGGAATAACAGCTATGTGTGGAATTGTTGGCATCTTTGATCTCAAAGAAAAACGAGAAATCAATCGAGATTTATTGTCGCGTATGAATGAAAGTCAACATCATCGTGGTCCCGATGAAGGTAATTTACATATTGAAGAGGGTTTAGGTTTAGGGCATCGTCGATTATCGATTATTGATCTGAGCAGTGGTCAGCAACCCATGATCAGTAATGATCGCAATACGGTGCTTAGCTATAATGGTGAAGTTTATAACTTCTTAGACTTGAAAAAAGAACTAGAAGAACTAGGCTATCCATTTAAAACGCATTGTGATACCGAAGTAATTTTATATGCTTGGCAAGCGTGGGGCGAAACTTGTGTAGAAAGGTTTCGCGGCATGTTTGCTTTTGCAATTTGGGACAGAAACAAACAAAGCTTATTTCTAGCTAGAGATCGCTTAGGTGTTAAGCCCCTATATTATGCTGAATTGACTAGCGGTTACTTCATTTTTAGTTCCGAATTAAAAGCACTCAAACACCATCCGGATTTGCCAAAAACGTTTGATGCTACGGCCATCGAAGATTATTTTGGTTTCGGTTATATTCCTGATCCGAAAACCATTTATAAAAACGTCTACAAATTGGAGCCTGGATTTTGCTTGACCCTAACGCGTGGCCATCCTAACTATCAGCCTAGACAATATTGGAATCTATGCTTTACACCTAGACCGCCACAAGATGAGCAATCAACAGGCGAAGAACTCATAGCACGCTTACGCGAAGCCGTTAAAATACGAATGGTCGCGGACGTACCTTTAGGCGCTTTTTTATCAGGCGGCGTCGATTCCAGTGCCATCGTCGCTATGATGGCGGGCTTATCTAAAGATCCTGTTAATACTTGCTCTATATCGTTTGGTGATCCTGCTTATAATGAATCAAAATTTGCCGCACAAGTGGCCGAACGTTATCACACTCAACATCGCGTAGAACAAGTTAATGCCGATGATTTTAGTTTAATCGATCAATTGGCAGGACTCTACGATGAACCTTATGCTGATAGTTCAGCATTACCGACCTATAGAGTCTGTGAACTCGCTAAAAAGCAAGTGACCGTCGTTTTATCCGGTGATGGTGGCGATGAAAACTTAGCCGGCTATCGACGTTACCGTTGGCATAAATACGAAGAACAAATGCGATCTTGGTTGCCTACCAGCATTAGAAAACCTGTGTTTGGCTTATTAGGACAGGTCTATCCTAAAGCAGATTGGGCACCTAAGCTGTTTAGGGCTAAATCAACTTTTGAGTCTATCTCGCGAGATTCATTAGAAGGTTATTTTCATAGTGTCTCGTCCTTATCCAATGAATTACGCAATCAGTTGTTTAGCCCACAACTAAAGCAAGAGTTGCAAGGCTATCACGCTATTGATGTTTTTAAACGCCACGCCGCTAAGGCACCGACAGATAATCCCTTATCTTTAGTTCAATATTTGGATATAAAAACTTATTTACCAGGTGATATTTTAACTAAAGTCGACAGAGCCAGCATGGCTCATGCCTTGGAAGTTAGAGTGCCATTATTGGATCATCAATTAGTCGAATGGATGGCAGGACTAGCACCCGACATGAAACTTAATGGCCGAGTCGGTAAATATATCTTTAAGAAATCCTTAGAAGCTTATTTACCTGACGATATTTTATATAGACCTAAAATGGGCTTTGCCGTACCGTTAGATGCCTGGTTTAAAGGTCCATTAAAACAAAAAGTCAGAGCAACTTTATTGGGAGATACCATGACACAATGTGGTTTGTTTAACCAATTTTTTATAGAACACATGATCAATCAACATCAAAGTGGTTTAAAAGATTACAGTACACCGATTTGGTCATTACTCATGTTTGAAGCATTTTTAAGAACCAACAGTTAAAGCGCAATCGTTATTAAAGGCTACCCACTTAAAGCCGGATAGTTTTAGCACAGACGAAAGGCTCAGGGCAAAAGATTAAGTCTAGGAGGCTAGCAACGTAAGGCGTGACAGATACTAGACTTAACCCTTCGCCTTTGGCTCTTTGTCTGCACTTAGAAGAACCCTATCTAAAAATGAACGATTGAGCTAAACCGTTCCGTCTTAAGTTGGTAGCCTAGGTTATTGAACCTAAGTTGCCTAACCCACCTAGCTCAAACCGATTGCTTTTGGTATTTTGCCAAATGCTTTTGATATTTTGGTTTTTTATTGTCGAACAGGGCTTTTTTCTTTACTAAAAGATTTTTTTTAATAACGTATTTTGTTTTTTAGTTATTAAAGTCCCGCTGTTAGTTAAGAAATACGGCCATTTTTTGCTGTCAATCGTGACCTATTCTTTTTCGAATAATTTAATTTCAAGTTAAATAAGTGCTTTTTAGTTAAGCAAAAACACTTTTTGTTTAAGCAACTTTGCTTTTTAGTTATTGAATACTGGCTGTTAGTTAAGCAATTTTGCCTTTATCAATTGGAGAAAGCTGCTTGACCATTGTCGATCTTCGCCGATTCAACATTGAATTTTGTAAATTCGATGTTGAAATGTAGTTTTATCAAAAGCATCTGCTAATTTTTCAAAAATAAATAGCAAAATCCTTTAACGAAAAACCTGTGTTTTAAAAGCAAAAACAACTTTTCCTTAAAGAGAAATAAAAGTTAGTAAAATAACGCCGGAAGTGGCTCTTTTAAAACTATTTTAGTTAAAAGCATTTAGGGTTGTTTAGAAACTTATTTTAGTTATCTGCCGAGTATTTTAGTAAATATCATCAATAATCGCCTTGATTCCTTAACTAACTGACTGTTTTCAAGAGTTTCTATCTAAAATGCATAAGCAATACAAACAGTTAGTTTTTAAAAAGTCATTTATAAAAAACTAATGTACAAGGTTAGAGTAATAAAGCTATCTATTTGTTATTGCTTGTCTATAATGCGCACTTTAGATGCTAATAATTAAGAGGTAATTCAATGAAAAGAACAAAAGTTGTGCTCGACTTCGTGACCTATCCTGTTGTTGAGAAAGTAGTCTTTTATAGAAATATAGCCATTCAACTGGCTGATACCAGTCTCTTTGCCAATCTGCCTAGCGCTCTTTCCACCATTAAAGCGGTCATTGATGATTTTGAAAGCGCCCTATTAGCCGCAAAAGACGGCGCCCATAGTGCCATTGCGATTAGGAATGATAAAGAAGTCGTAGCCGATGAATTGTTTAGAAATTTAGCCGCCTACGTTAATACCGTCGCCAGTGGTAATGAAACGCTTATCATCCAAAGTGGTTTTCATGCCTCAAAACAACCGACGCCGTATCAAAAACCAGAAATAGCGGCTTATGATGGCCCGCATAGTGGTAGTGTGCTCTTAAAAATTAAAGCGATTGAAAACGCTGTTGCCTATATTTGGCAATATGTTCAAGAGGCGACTCCTAATGCCGCATCGGTATGGATTACTGTCAATACCAGTACCGTAGCGCACTTTCAAATAGATCATTTAATCCCTGGCGAAACCTATTCCTTTCGCTATGCCAGCATTTCCGCTGATGGCACGTCAGACTTTTGTACGCCGGTCAGTAAAATTGTAATTTGATAATTGAGCCGTTGCCAGATAACTATTCATCTGCCCCTTTAAAAAAGGGGTAGAGCAAAGCCAAGTGGGCTAGAGGGGATTTATCTAATAAATCTCCCCTAGTCCATTTTTTTCAAAAAGAGGGACTCAATAAACACTCATTGACACCCCCGCCCGCCTAAATTTTATAGCTCAGTCGTCCAGGTCGTGACGACGACTTCCACCATAAGCCTTAACTGGCTCTCAAAAAGCAGCATTTTTGTGTTTTTAAAATGACTGACTGATTATCGTTAAAAAATACAAAAAGTACCTCAAACAACAGCCGTTTTGTTAAAAGAACTTAATTTTCGCTCTTAATAAATAGCTCGCTACAACAAATGTAATATGTTGTTAACATTGATAAAGTTGATTTTCGATTAAATAGCCTTATAGTTATGCAACAAAAACATTAAATAGAGGTAGTTTATGCAGTATTTTCGTCTTTCATTCCTGATTACCCTGATAGGCTTAGTTGCAGCCTATTTTTGGAGCGGCATCATGGGCGCATGCATCGCCCTTATCTTAGCGGTATTAGAAGTCAGTTTATCTTTTGATAATGCGGTGGTTAACGCAAGTATCTTAAAGCGCATGGATGATAAGTGGCAGCGATACTTTTTAACCTGGGGCATATTAATTGCTGTGTTTGGTATGCGTTTGTTGTTCCCGATTTTAATTGTATCCGTTGCCACGGGAATTGATTTCTTAGGTGTGACAGCGATGGCTCTACATGATCCTGCAATCTATGCTGAGCACTTAAATGCCTCACATGTGCAAATTGCCGCATTCGGTGGCATGTTTTTATTGATGGTATTTTTCTCGTTTATTTTTAACTCAGATAAAGAGTTGCATTGGTTAGGCTACTTAGAAAGAAAGCTCTCAGACTTTGGTAAGTTAGAATCTATCGAAATTATTTTGGCCTTAGGTGTGTTATTACTAGGCCAGCATTGGCTGCCCGAAGCCATACGATTTAATGCCATACTTTCTGGCATATCTGGGGTGATTTTATTTGTAATCGTCGATAGTTTAGCGGCTTTATTTGAAAATGAAGAAGAGGGCGAAGAAGTCACCACGGCTATAAAAAAAGGCAGTGTTATGAGTTTTTTGTATCTTGAAGTGTTAGATGCTTCGTTCTCATTTGATGGGGTTATTGGTGCTTTTGCGATCACTCAAGATGTGGTTATTATTATGATAGGTTTAGCCATAGGCGCTATGTTTGTAAGAAGCCTGACTGTTTATTTAGTGCGTAAAGGTACTTTAGATGAGTATGTGTTTTTAGAACACGGGGCTCATTATGCAATCGGTACCTTGGCGGCCATTATGTTACTGAGCATGATGTATCATATTTCTGAAGTGGTCACAGGTTCGGTGGGGGCTGTTTTAATTGCTTTATCGATTATTTCATCAATACGCTATGCGAAGAAATTGAAAAAAACTAACTTGTAATAAATGGCTAGCAACTTAAAGTAAGACAGTTTCAGCCCAGACGAAAGATTCAGGGCAAAAGATAAAGACTAGGCTTAACCCTTCGCCCTTGGCCTTTTGTCTGCTCTTAGGAGAACCCAGTCTAAAAGTGAACAATTAAGCTAAACTGTCCCACTTTAAATTGGTAGTCGTGATATTTAACACTCAATAATCGTAATTAGGCATGAAAAATTATTTAGTATTGCTCGATAAAATTCTTAAGGAAGGCGTCGAAAAAGGCGATAGAACTGGCAGTGGTACGCGGTCTTTGTTTGGTCATCAACTGCGTTTTGATTTAACACAGGGCTTTCCTTTGGTGACAACCAAAAAAATTCATTTAAAATCTATTATTTATGAATTATTGTGGTTTTTAAAAGGTGAAACCAATATCGCCTATTTACATGAACATCGCGTTAATATTTGGGATGCGTGGGCTGATGAACGTGGTGATTTGGGTCCTGTCTATGGCCATCAGTGGCGTTCTTGGCCGGCTCCCGATGGACAGCCTATTGATCAGCTTAAACAGCTTATCGAGCAATTAAAAAAAACACCGAATAGTCGACGCCTTATTGTATCGGCGTGGAATGTCGCTGATTTACCTGATGAAAGTCTAAGTCCACAACAGAATGTCGCCTGTGGAAAAATGGCCTTGGCCCCTTGCCATGCTTTTTTTCAATTCTATGTGGCTAATGGCAAGTTATCATGTCAGCTTTATCAGCGCAGTTGTGATACGTTTCTAGGACTGCCGTTTAATATTGCAAGTTATGCGTTATTGACGCATATGGTTGCTCAGCAGTGTGATTTAGCGGTAGGGGATTTTATTTGGACAGGGGGGGATGTGCATTTATATCTCAATCATTTAGAGCAAGCTAACATACAATTAACGCGCCAGCCTTATGCTTTACCCACATTAAGCCTTAAAAATAAACCAGCTTCTCTATTTGAATATAGTTATGATGATTTTGAAATCGAGCACTATCAGGCCCATGAGCATATTAAAGCGCAGATTTCTGTGTAAAAAATTAAGTTAAAAGGAGCAACAACCCATGAAAGCACGACACAAAGCACATCCCTGGCATGGTATTAGTCCGGGCGAAAATGCCCCCATTATTGTTACCGCATTTATTGAAATTGTTCCCTCAGATACGGTGAAATATGAAATTGATAAAGAGTCGGGCTATCTTAAAATAGACCGGCCGCAAAAGTTTTCTAATATGATACCTACGCTTTATGGTTTTATACCGCGCACCTATTGTGCAGAAAAAATTGCTGATTATGCGGCTTTAAAATCAGGCAAAGAGGTAGACAAGGGTGATGGCGATCCATTAGATATTTGTGTTTTAAGTGAGCGTAGCGTAACGCATGGTGATATTTTGTTACAGGCGATTCCTATCGGCGGTTTTCGTTTATTAGATAATGGCGAAGCGGATGATAAGATTATTGCTGTGATGAAAGGGGATGAGTTTTATAGGCAATGGAATGATGTGTCAGATTGTCCAGAATCTTATATTAATCGGCTTAAACATTACTTTTTAACCTATAAACATTTACCGAGTGAAGAAAATATTTGTGAAATAACGAATGTGTATGGCCGAGAAGAAGCACACGAGGTTATTAGACATGCAATGGATGACTACAATCATCATTTTAAAAATTAATGGAGTTACATAATATGAATTATTGGTTAATGAAATCTGAACCAGACAGTTTTAGCATTGACGCACTTTACAACAGACCTAATCAAACTGAACATTGGGATGGGGTGCGAAATTATCAAGCAAGAAATATGATGCGCGATGAAATGAAATTAGGTGATCTGATCTTTTTTTATCATTCTAATTGTGATGTACCAGGTATCGTCGGCATCATGGAAATAGTAAAAGAAAGCTATCCTGATTTCACTGCCTTTGATCCTGAAGATGCGAACTTCGATCCTAAAAGCGATCCTGAAGATCCACGTTGGATCATGGTGGATGTCCGCCATGTAAAAACGTTAATACGTGTTATTTCATTAAAAGAGTTAAGAACTTACCCTGAAATAGAAGAGTTAGCCTTAGTTCGTCGTGGCAATCGTTTATCGATTATGCCAGTGACCGCAGCGCAATGGGATTTTATTTTGAGCGTGGAATAGAGGATTTAGATTCTATCTAAATCGAAGTGGGTAAAAATTACCCACCCTCGATGAGCATGGATATCTACAGATGTTTTATTTATCAGGAACGATAACATTGTGGTGATGACCAGCCCGTAGGGGCGTATTGCATACGCCCTTATAAAAGACACCCTTGCAATTGCATATCTATTGATGAGCCAAAATTGTGGCAACCATAACTATTATTAGACATAAGAGACAGGTCGCGACCTGTCCTCCTACAGTGATTCAAGGCTATAAGTACCTATGATTAATTAATTTAACTAAGTTTTGGATAGTTAGAGTATGATTACTCTATTTTTTTTAATTGAAAATGCTTTATATAAAACAACTTAGCTTAGAAGAAATTACAGAC
>TBL_comb47_HYPODRAFT_10000364_pt1 | contig 59955 bp, 55 predicted proteins | sample TroBogypolimnion_40_FD_10682 | JGI IMG/M metagenome (IMG submission 10682)
TCCCTAGTGAGGAAAAACGCATACTTTAAATCCTAAGCGAACTGCTTTATTTTAACTGCTCGTACATCAAGGCCACGATGCGATTAGCAGTAGTCGTCTTGACGCGGTTACCTTCTTTATCAACCACAGCTACAGCCGTGCTATTTTCTTTACCACTATCAGAAACTTTTACACGGTATTGTTTTTCTGGGTTTGTTTTTTTCTTGTCATCCGTACCCCAGAATTTCAACTTATCAACCATGCTTTTTTCTTCAGCTTTTGGTTCAGCAGCCACGTCTTTTTTATCATCATCACCCCAGAATTTCAAGCTCTCCAAGACGCCTTTCTTTTTCTTAGGCGTATCATCAATATCTACATCCGCATAACGCACGAAGAAAATACCATTTGAACGATCTTTATCCTCGATTACAAATCCAACGCGATCTAAAGCTAAACCGACACGACGCCATGCGCGATCAAAAGGATCATTTAGTAACAATGTTGCACTACCATCAGCTTCCTTGATTACTTCAGCGCGATTTAAGACGGCAGCAGAAACAACTATTGATTTGGATTTTTGCTCATCTACGCCCAATTTCACCATCAAGCGGCGCAACAACTCAACATCCAACTCAGCATCTTGAGCGCTAGCTTTTGCATCCGCAATTTCAGTTGACTGTGTTTGTACACGATTCTTACCATCATCGGCCGTACCTGACACTGAACGGTGGCTCATATAAATCTCGGTCGTATTTGAATCATTACCGAGTTCTAAGCGTGTGCGGAATTTTTTCTTATCAGCAAAACGAGATAACTTATCTAACCACTTATCAAACTTATCACCCCAATCGCCTGCTTCTTTCTTTTCAATGGCTTCTGAGTCTATCCACTCGGTTTCCATAATGCCTAGCTGTGGATTTTCAACACGGATTGCAAAGCCCATGTCGGTCCAAAAACTACGGATTACTGGCCATATTTTTTCTGCGGGGGCATTCACCACTAACCAACGTTGACCACCCGCTTTTTCTAGACGCACACCCTCTGGCGTTGCCAATACTTTTTCAACAGCAACTTCTTGTCCTTCTTGCGCTTGGCTGTAAGCTGAATAACTAGTACTGCCGGGAATAGAAAAGGTATCGCTGCTTGGAGTAGCTGTTAAATCTGGAGGCACTTCAAGCGGGCGTGCCCGACCAGCCGATTTATAGTCTGGTTTAGTATCAACGAAAGGAATTGAATCGCAAGCGCTTAACCCAGCTAGAAGCAACAAGTAAATTGCTGTTCTTTGTATGCCCGCACGCTTAATTTTAGCTGGCTTATTGTTGATTTGTTTCATTCAGACCTCTTAGAAAAATATGCGAAATTGACGTGCAATTTACAATTATAAAATATGTGCGAATTTACAGGCAGCACGCAGAACATCAACATATTGCGCCGACAAATTCACTAATGGCAACCGAATGCCTGTTTTAATTAAACCCATTTGCGCCAACACCCATTTCACAGGAATCGGATTAGCCTCAACAAATAATTTCTGATGTAAAGCAAATATTTTTGCATTGATGTTAACGTGCCACTGTTACATCGCCAGCAATCGCAGCTACACACATTTCATGCATTAATTTTGGTACGACATTTGCGGTCACTGAGATGACACCTTTACCACCTAAAAGCATTAAGGAGAGCGCCGTTGCATCATCGCCACTGTAAACAGCAAAGTCTGCAGGTGCTCGTAGCAATAAATCCGTACCGCGTTCAATGCCGCCCGTAGCATCTTTAATACCGACAATGTTTGGATGTGCCGCCAATCGCAGGGTCGTATCATTACTGATATCGCACGCAGTACGGCCAGGCACGTTGTAAAGTATTTGTGGGATATTGACCGCATCAGCTACTGCAGTGAAGTGTTGGAACAGACCTTCTTGCGTCGGCTTGTTGTAATAAGGAGCCACTAGTAGGCACGCATCTACGCCGAGCTCTTTGGCTTTTTTAGTCAGAACAATAGCTTCTTTTGTAGAGTTGGCACCAGTACCAGCGATCACTGGGATACGACCATTCACCTGACTGACCGCAGTTTTGATTAATAAACAATGCTCGTCAAAGTCAACGGTAGGGGATTCACCAGTAGTTCCGACGATTACAATACCGTCGCTACCCTGCTCAACGTGAAAGTCGATGAGCGACCGTAAAGAAGGGATATCCAACTGCCCATCTTCAAACATAGGCGTAACAATAGCAACCAAACTGCCTTGCAACATAGCAAACCCAAACAATACATAATCCTGTATTTTAACTTAAAAACTTAAGAAATAAACACCACTAAAATCTAAACTTATAAAGTGCATTTACTTAACACCCACTGCTAAATGTTGACGCCATGTTCAAACAGTCAATGGCTTAGTGCCAATTGAGATTGAAATGTAGTGGCCTTGTTCTGTTGCCGATTATTATTGCTACATTTTTACAAAGAAAATCTAGCATTAAACGCGCTATAATTACTCTGTAAAACAACCTTTAGCGCAGTTTTTATGAAGATTCGTTCGCCATGAACTTTGATTACCATCACTACATTATGATTTTAATTGGCACCGTGTTTGTGAATAACATTGTGTTAGTCAAAATCCTTGGCCTTTGCCCATTCATGGGCGTTTCTAAAAAATTAGAATCCTCTATCGGCATGGCGGGTGCCACAGCATTTGTACTTAGCATAGGTTCTATGACCAGTTGGGGAATTAATCACTACTTACTTGAACCGAATCATCTTGAATATCTGCGTACGCTTTCTTTTATTGTCATCATCGCCGGCGTGGTGCAGTTTACCGAGATGTTGATGGAAAAGAACTTTCCACCGTTACATCAGGCTCTTGGCATTTTTCTTCCCCTAATCACTACTAATTGCGCAGTACTTGGTATCCCCTTACTAAATGCACAGGCCAGTCACAGTTTTGTGGAGTCTCTTCTTTTCGGTATGGGCGGTGCGTTTGGCTTTTCTTTAGTCTTAATTTTATTCGCGTCAATGCGTGAGCGTTTAGAGGCTGCCGATGTTCCTGTTGTGCTTAAAGGTTCAGCCATTGCCATGGTGACCGCAGCGCTCATGAGTCTAGCTTTTATGGGCTTTGCTGGTCTAGATAAATATTAGCATTTGTCGCAACCAACTATGTTGAATAACCTACCTTTATGTTAACAGCACTCCTCATCATGCTCGGGCTTGGGCTTGTGCTCGGAATGATTTTAGGTATTTCCGCTTTGGTATTCAAAGTCGAGGGTGACCCGTTGGTGGCACGTATCGATGCAATTTTGCCGCAAACTCAATGTGGGCAATGTGGCTTCCCGGGTTGCAAGCCCTATGCGCAGGCCATTGCCGCAGAAGAGGCAGATATTAATCAATGCCCGCCTGGTGGCGATGCTGGGGCCCAAGCTTTAGCTGACCTAATGGGAGTGGAATTTAAACCACTTAACGCTGAGCATGGCTCACCTAAACCTAAATCTGTCGCTTTTATCAATGAAGCGGTGTGTATAGGCTGTACCCTTTGCATACAAGCCTGTCCGGTCGATGCCATTTTAGGTGCGGCTAAACATATGCATACCGTAATTGCCTCGGAATGTACTGGCTGCGAATTATGTCTTGCTCCTTGCCCAGTTGACTGCATAGACATGTTACCCATCGCCGAAACTCCTGATAACTGGCGCTGGCAATACCCAATCATCCCAATCAAGGCCATAGCTTTCGTTGCAGGTGAAGTATCAGCATGAGTACGATAATTAATTTCGTTAGCCACTTATTGCAAGGCAAGTCACTTAATGTGCACTTCAATGATGTATTTAAATTTAATGGTGGCATACATCCTCCACAGCATAAGATTGAGTCTACATTGTGTCCAATAGGCAAGCTACCGCTGCCAGAAAAATTGACACTCCCTTTACGCCAGCATGTGGGCAACTTACCTAAAATTAAGGTGCAAGTTGGCGATTACGTTCAAAAAGGTCAAATGCTAGCCGAAGCTGAGGGTACAGTCTCTGCTGCCATACATGCCCCTACATCAGGCATCGTGAGTGCTATTGATGAACAAATCATTCCCCACCCATCTGGCCTGCCTGATTTATGCATTAGCCTCATTCCAGATGGCAAAGAAACATGGGGGGAGTTACACCCAACAGATTGGCGTAATACCGATAAAAAAGAACTGGTGAATAAACTGCGAGCATCAGGCATCGTCGGCCTCGGTGGTGCAACGTTCCCCACCCATATTAAATTACGTAGCAATGGCACATCCAATGTGCACACCTTAATTATCAATGCTGCCGAATGCGAACCTTATATTACATGCGATGACATGCTAATGCGCGAACAAGCAGACGATATCATTAATGGTATCGCTATCGTGCAATACATCCTCGGCGCGCATAAATCCATCATTGGGATAGAAGACAACAAAGAAGAGGCCATTACGGCCATGACCAATGCCTGCATTAGCGCCGAGCAAGAGGCCATCACAGTGAAAGTGGTGCCGACCCTCTACCCAAGTGGTGATGCACGCCGACTGATTCATCTGTTATTGGGGACAGAAATTCCTAGCGATAAACGCTCAACCGATGTCGGCATACAGGTATTTAATGTCGCGACAGTGCTGGCCATTTATCGCTACTTTGAGTTTGGTGAACCTTCAATCAGTCGCATCGTGACCATGACTGGCAATGTGGTAAAACCACAGAATTTTGAGGTGTTATTTGGCACGCCATTAATGTCGTTGGTCAAAGCCACGGGCGCGGTCAAAGAAGACACTACACACTTCATCATGGGTGGCCCGATGATGGGTTTTGACCTCCCTAATACGCAAGTGCCCATTACTAAGGCTGCCAATTGCATTATTGCGGCGGCTCCCAATCTATTTGCAGCCCCACCGCCAGCAATGCCGTGCATACGCTGCGCACGTTGCGCCGAGGCCTGCCCAGTTAATTTACAGCCACAAGAGCTTTACTGGTTTTCAAAATCAAATAACTTTGAATCTGCGCGTGATTACAATTTATTTGACTGCATAGAGTGTGGTTGCTGCACCTATGTCTGCCCAAGCAATATTCCCTTGGTGCAGTATTACCGCTACGCCAAAAGTGAAATTATTGACGCAGACAAAGCAACTAGCGCCGCAGACTTGGCACGTGAACGCAATGACTTTAGATTAGCCCGAATTGAACGTGAAAAATTAGAGCGTGCACAAAAACATGCAGAGCGTGCTCAACTGGCTAAAGAAAGTAAGTCAGATTTAATGCTGGATGATTCTATAGTTGCAGCGCATACGAACACTGAAACACCCAGTACCGATCCAGCCCTAGATAAAAAAGCCATTATTGCGGCTGCCATTGAGCGGGCAAAAGCCAAAAAATTGGCTGCGACTGAAGCTGGTGTTACGCCTAAAAATATTGAAAATGTAAGTGCTTCAGTGCAGGCTGAAATAAATACCATTGATCACATCCGCGAACAGGCCGCTCAAGCAGAAATTGCCAAGACGTCCACTGAATAACTCACGGATAAATTGAGGATACCCATTTGAACCGTTCACCTTATATTGCAGATGCACCTACCGTCACCAGCATTATGTTTAAAGTAGTACTGGCCTTAGTTCCCGGCATTGCAGCCTATGTTTGGGCCTACGGTGGCGGCATTTTGGTGACATTAACTCTTGCCACCATTACGGCGGTTGCAGCTGAAGCGGCTTTGCTTAAGTTACGTCAACGCCCTGTTACGCCTTACCTATTTGATATGAGTGCTGTAGTAACTGCTTGGCTACTCGCCTTAGCCTTACCGCCTATTGCTCCATGGTGGCTAATCGTGGTTGGTACTTTTTTTGCAATCGTGATTGCAAAGCAGCTATACGGCGGGTTAGGCTACAACCCATTCAATCCGGCCATGGTCGGTTACGCGGTATTGCTGATTTCATTCCCACTCATTATGACCAAATGGCCAGCGCCTCTTAATCTAGCGCAGTCTCCTCTAAGCTTTTTGGATCAATTACATTATATTTTTAGTCAGACTTTGCCTAGCGACATCAAAGTAGATGCTATCACCTCGGCTACACCCCTAGATTACCTTAAAACACAGTTAATGCTAAAACATGAAGTTGCGGCGATCCGAGAAGCGCCTGTATTTGGGGTCATGGGGGCCACTGGCGGCGAAGTCGTTACTGGCGCTTATTTACTTGGTGGCTTGTATTTATTGCAACAACGTATTATTACCTGGCATTTGCCAACTGCATTCTTAGCTGCACTTGGTCTTATTTCCTTAGGTTTTTATATTAGCAACCCATCACAGTTTACTGACCCCCTATTTCACTTAATGAGCGGCGCCTCCATGCTTTGCGCATTTTTTATTATTACCGACCCAGTCAGCGGCCCCACCACACCACGAGGTAAACTGTATTTTGCCGCCGGTGTTGGGATTCTCACCTATTTAATCCGCGTCTATGGCGGCTATCCAGATGGCGTGGCTTTTGCGGTATTGTTGATGAATATGTGCGTACCCTTGATTGATGCCACAACGCAACCACGCGTTTTTGGTCATCACAAAAGTTAGGTTAAGCTATGGCAGAAACTCCAATCCAGCACACGCTTAAAACGACCGTAACCATGATGGTCTTTGCACTAATCGGGACAGCATTATTGGCTTATTTCTTTGAAATTACGCGTGTGCCAATCGAAGCAAGTGAGAAGGAAGCACGTTTAGCGCTGTTTAAACAAATTTTGCCGGAGAGTGCATACGACAATGCATTATTAACAGATGTAGTTGAGCTTCCCCCTAGCGCATTGCTTGGTAGCCAACACACAACTATCGCCAATATTGCTAGACTGAATCATCAGGTTGCAGGTGTGATACTTGAAGCGGTGGCGCATGATGGCTATAGTGGCGATATCAAGCTACTGATTGCAATCCGCGCAGATGGTTCTATTAGTGGCGTGCGTGTGCTTGCACATAAAGAAACCCCTGGGTTAGGTGATTACATTGATATAACACATGGCAAGTGGATACAATTATTTAATGATGAATCGTTAAGCAAATCACCACCCCAATCTTGGCAAGTGAAAAAAGACGGCGGTAAGTTTGACTACATGGTGGGCGCCACTATAACCCCACGCGCGGTAGTGAAGGCAGTTTTAAAAGCATTAGAATTTTTTGAGAAAAATAAAAAAATGCTATTTACAGAAGTTAAAAATACAACACTTCCTTCAGTACCTTCAATGCCAATACAGGGAGAAAAACCATGACTAACCAGTATAAAGAAATTGCACTTAATGGCCTGTGGAAACAAAATTCAGGTGTTGTGCAGTTGCTAGGTATGTGCCCGACCTTGGCAGTCACAACCAGTGCAGTTAACGGGCTAAGCCTTGGTCTTGCTACCGCTATCGTGATGGCATTATCCAACGGTTCTGTATCCCCAGTCCGTCAGTTTGTGCCCTCAGAGATTCGGGTGCCAGTATTTATTTTAGTCATTGCAACACTAGTCACCGTTATTGATATGTCACTTAATGCATTCGCACACCCTTTACATAAAGTACTAGGCATTTTTATTCCACTGATTGTAGTTAACTGCATCGTATTGGCACGAGTAGAATCTTTTGCCGCTAAAAATGATGCTGTACCGTCCTTACTAGATGGCTTTATGATGGGAACCGGCTTGGCTTTAGTACTCGGGGTGCTTGGCGGCCTGCGTGAACTAGTGGGTAAAGGTACGCTTTTTTCTGGCTTGGATTTGGTGTTTGGACCAGCCGCAAAACAATTTGTGTTGACCGTCAATACCGATTATCACGGCTTTTTATTGGCAGTATTGCCACCTGGTGCTTTCTTGGGTTTAGGCTCTTTAATTGCTCTGCGCAATTGGATTGAAATTAGAAAGACAGCTAAAACTAACGCAGCCAGCGACTTGTCCCAACCTGCGTTAATCAATTAATTTTTATGAACGCGGAAAAACGCCTAGAAATTTTTAAGCGCTTAAGTATCGCGATACCAAACCCTAGCACCGAACTGCAACATAACAGTACCTTTGAGCTCTTAATTGCGGTGATATTATCTGCGCAGGCTACAGATAAAGGCGTGAATCTCGCTACTGAAAAATTATATGCAGTCGCCAATACCCCAGAAAAAATTTTGGCACTTGGTTTACATGGCTTAGAGTCTTATATCAATAGCATTGGCCTTTATCATACAAAAGCAAAAAATGTTCTCGCGACCTGCCAGATGCTAATCAACAAACATGATTCGCAGGTGCCAAATATTCGCTCTGATTTAGAAGCACTTCCAGGAGTAGGTCGGAAAACAGCCAACGTAATTTTGAATACTGCATTTGGTCAGCCAACAATTGCCGTAGACACCCACCTATTCAGATTAGGTAATCGCATCAAACTCGCGACGGGAAAAACGGTATTGGAGGTTGAAACTAATTATGTAAAAACCATTCCAGCAGCATTTATGCAAGATGCCCATCACTTGTTAATCCTACATGGTCGCTATACCTGTACGGCACGTAAACCAAAGTGCGGCCAATGTTGCATTGAAGACCTGTGTGAATATAAGGCCAAGGAATATAATGCCGCCTAATTTCCATATTAAAAGAATGCGCCATGAGTTTGTATAACCCCAGCCGAGATCAAGCACGCCAATTCTTATTTGATGCTTGGAAGAAATTTCAGCAACAAGTAGTGCTGAGCGATTTGGAAAAAATTGCAGTGGAAGTGATGCAGATGCATCCTGAATACCATGCGATATTAGTGGCACCAGAACGCTATATGAATGAACAGTATTTCCCTGAAATGGGTGCGACTAACCCATTTTTACATTTAAGCTTACACCTGTCGGTGATTGAGCAAATTAGCATTAATCAGCCCATCGGCATTGCGCAAATTTATGCACAACTTCGGCAACAACATAATGACAGCCATTTTGCACAGCATGAGATTTTGGATTGTTTAGCCGAAACCATTTGGCAAGCACAGCGTAATAATAGCGGCTTGGATGCAGCGAATTACCTCACCTTACTAGAACAAAAGCTGGGTAAAACTTAGCTAATCAAAGCTGGCAGATTGACGCTGCTCTAGTGACACCAGTAAGTCTTGCTGTGCCGTTACGCCCATGTCCCACCATGCTTTAATCTCATCAATAGTACGATAGCAGCCATGGCACATGCCGCTTAGTTCATCCATAGCACAGACACCAATACAAGGTGATTGCACTTCCGCTACCTTATTGTCAGACATTAGCGCTCTAACCTTAGCTTAAAGTGCCGTGGCATTGTTTATATTTTTTACCAGAACCGCATGGACAAACATCATTACGACCAATCTTGATACCATCACGAATAATCGGCTGCGTGGTAAGGGCTTGCTCATCTTCGTTGCTGACAACGCCTAGTGCTTCGTCGTAGTCCGCGTGCTGATATTTTACATTCTCCACTTCAACCGGCTTTTCTACAGCTTCTACATCAGCCTCTGTTTTAACCTGAACTAACATGGTGACTTTGGTGACTTCACTTTTCACAGTATTGAGCAGACCTTCAAATAGCTCAAATGCCTCACGCTTGTATTCTTGCTTAGGATTCTTTTGTGCATAGGAGCGCAAATGAATACCTTGACGCAAATGATCTAATGCAGCTAAATGTTCACGCCAATGGTTGTCTAAAGCCTGCAACATCACTGAACGCTCAAACTGTCGCATAATATCTGGGCTAGCTAATTCTTCTTTAGCTGCATAAGCCACATCCGACGCTTCAAAAATACGGTCGCGTAAGGTTTCTTCATGTAGGTCTGGATTATCTTCCAACATTTTTTGTAATGGAATTTCTAAACCAGCTTCAGCTTTCAATTCTTTCTCTAAACTCGGCACATCCCATAGTTCTTCAACGCTATTGGGCGGAATATGTGCAGCAATCATGCTAGCTAATACATCTTCACGCATCGCTTTAATTGTTTCACCCACATCGGTAGCTTCTAACAATTCATTACGTTGCTCATAAATCACTTTACGTTGATCATTAGCCACATCGTCGTATTCAAGTAACTGTTTACGAATATCAAAGTTACGGCCTTCCACTTTACGCTGCGCATTCTCAATGGCACGTGTCACCCAAGGATGTTCAATCGCCTCACCATCTGGCATATTGAGTTTTTCCATAATTGCTGACACACGATCAGAAGCAAAAATACGGAGTAATTGATCTTCTAATGACAGGTAAAAACGGCTAGACCCAGCGTCACCTTGACGACCTGAACGGCCGCGCAATTGGTTGTCGACACGACGTGATTCATGACGCTCAGTACCAATAATATGTAATCCGCCAGCAGCTAACACGCTATCGTGACGTAACTGCCATTCTGCTTTTATTGCCGCGCATTTCGTGACTTTTTGCTCGGCACTTAGTACCTCATCCGCTTCTACCAATGCGATTTCTGGCTCAGGATTTCCGCCCAGTACAATATCTGTACCTCGCCCGGCCATATTAGTTGCAATAGTAATCACCCCAGGGCGACCAGCCTGCACAATAATATGGGCTTCGCGCTCATGCTGTTTAGCGTTAAGTACTTGATGATCTAACTTCGCTGCCGTCAGTAGCTTAGAGATCAGTTCTGAGTTTTCAATAGAGGTCGTACCCACCAACACAGGCTGACCGCGCTCTTTACAATCCGTGATGTCCAAAATTACCGCTTCATACTTTTCGCGCGCGGTACGGTAGACTTTATCCATATTATCTTTACGCTGCATAGGGCGATGGGTTGGGATAACCACGGTTTCTAAGTTATAAATCTGATTAAACTCATAAGCTTCCGTATCGGCCGTTCCGGTCATCCCTGACAGCTTGGTATACATACGGAAAAAGTTTTGGAACGTAATTGAAGCGAGCGTTTGATTCTCTTTTTGAATCTCCACACCTTCTTTAGCTTCAACTGCTTGGTGTAAACCATCAGACCAGCGACGACCTGACATCATGCGACCAGTAAATTCATCTACAATAATCACATCACCATCACGCACTACATAGTGCTGATCTCTGTGATATAAATTTTGCGCGCGAAGCGATGCATACAGGTGATGCACCAAGGTGATATTGGCGGCTTCGTATAAACTAGAACCTTCTAATAACAAACCAGATTCCGCTAGCAATGCTTCTGCGTGTTCATGGCCTTGCTCAGACATGACAACATTTTGACCTTTTTCATCCACCCAGAAATCGCCAGCACCCTCTTCTTCTGTTTGAGCGATTAACTTTGCTGCCACATCATTGATTTGACCGTACAAGGCAATGCTATCATCGGCCTGACCTGAAATAATGAGCGGTGTCCGAGCTTCATCGATTAAGATTGAATCCACTTCATCAATCAAAGCATAGCTCAGACCACGTTGTACACGCTCTTCAACGGTGTACACCATATTGTCGCGCAGGTAATCAAAACCAAATTCATTATTAGTACCGTAGGTAATGTCGGCAGCGTAAGCTTGGCGCTTAGCCTCACTCGGCATTTGCGATAAATTAATACCAATGCTTAACCCTAGAAATTGATATAGACGCCCCATCCACTCCGCATCACGCTTAGCGAGGTAATCATTCACTGTAATAACATGCACACCTTTGCCAGTTAAGGCATTCAAATAGGTAGGCAATGTTGCAACTAAAGTTTTACCTTCACCTGTACGCATTTCTGAAATTTTTCCAGCATGCAGCACCATGCCACCAATCATCTGCACATCAAAATGACGCATACCAAGCGCGCGACGACTGCCTTCGCGCACTACAGCAAAAGCTTCTGGCATCAACTGATCGAGCGTTTCACCATTAATATACCGCTGTTTAAACTCTGCAGTTTTAGCGCGAAGCGCATCGTCACTCAGCGCTTGTAGCGCAGGCTCCAATGCGTTGATTTCTTGTACTTTAAGTGCGTATTGTTTAACAAGCCTGTCATTACGGCTACCGAATATTTTTTTGAACAACGTTGATATCATGAAAAAATGCGCTTTCCGCTAAAGGATAAAATACTTTTTTGTAATTATTTAGATTGAAAAATTGATAGTGGAAATTTGAGTTTTTAGGCTGGCATTACCGGCGATATTGGCCTAGCTTAAAACCTTAAAGATAAATATCAGGCTCCGAATGCTGCTGGTGATGTGTAATTCAATAAATGCGTCATATGTTGTTGATGCGGCTTGTTTCCATTAATTCAATAACTGGCATTAAGATATTTTCTCGGATCCAAAGGATTGCCATCTAACCTAATTTCATAATGCAAATGCGGTCCTGTAGAACGACCGCTACTCCCTACTTCAGCAATTTTCTGCCCTTTCTCCACGCGGTCTCCTGCGTGTACTAACAGCAATGATGCATGGGCATAGCGTGTTTCTACACCTAGTCCATGATCAATTTTAACAATTTTACCATAATCAGGGGTTTGCTCAGCAGCTGAAACTATACCGCGTGCGGCGGCATAGATTGGCGTGCCTATAGTTGCCGTAAAATCCAACCCTTCATGAAAAGCCTTATGTCCATTGAATGGATCTAAACGCCACCCAAAACTGGACGAATTGAAAGCAACATTGACCGGACTGCGATTGGGCAAAGTGTCTTTCAACACTGTTTTTTGTAACAACTTGGCTTCTATGTCACTTAAATGTTCCGTATCAACTTCAATCTGCGCCATTAACTCAGCAATTTTTTCCTGTAAATCAACCTCAGATAAAGGCGCCTCCCTTACTAAAGGTCCACCTCGATTTGGCTTTATCGCCTCACTAGATACCGGCTTGATAGAATCTGGAAGTTTAGTTTTTCTTGCTGACTTATCCCCTGCGAGCTTTGACAAACGTTCACTTTGGGCATCTAACAACATAATACGAGCCTGCATTTCACCTAATTGAATGGCATAGGCATCAAGATGTTTTTGCCGATTAGTGAAAGCATTTTTAATTTGCGCTAGCATCAATGTTTTGCCCCCTTGTTGCGCTGGCGCTTCCTGTGGCACAATCATCATCAAACCGATGAGAAGGGGCACTAAAGTCAGGGCGAGCACAATCATGCTCACTTGCAGCACTGATAAGGTTTTGGCTTTCGCCATTTTATTTGAGACAAAAATGATATTCATACCATTCCTAAACACCACCATCTTAGTAACATACGTGAAATATGCTTCGCTTTAACGCTTTACTCAATAATCCGGGGCTTACTGCACTAGATGCACACGCGAAAGAAGCGCAAGCTGCTCAAAAAATTTGGGTGGAGATTGCTCCCGATAACTTAGCGCAGCTAAGTCATGCCGCCTCCATTAAAAATCAACAATTCACCATATTTGCGAACAACAATGCAGTGGCAGCAAAAATAAAACTTTTTATGCCTAGCCTATTGATTAAGCTAGAAAAGCTAGGGTGTGAAGTTACTTCAATTCGGGTCAAAGTGCAAGTGAAATCTAGTCCACAAGCCAAGCCGAAAGTCATAAAAAAAATAAGTTCTAAAGCTGGACTTGATCTACAGCTCTTAGCTAAAAAGCTAGCTGGCAGCCCATTAGGCGACGTCCTAAGCAAGCTAGCAAAAAAAGCAGAGTAAGCCCCCAATGTGAGCTTAACGTTGCAAGTTGCACTCAACGAGGGCTTACTAAAGTCAACGCCAGCTCACGATTTTTAGGCTTTAGTATAAACAGTTGTTAGGCCTTCCTAATAGTGCAATAATGAGCCGTCGTTACAAATTATTTACAAGTTCAGCTCAACTCGTAATGGCACTCACCAATAGTATTTTAACTGAGGAGTTTTGCATCACTTAGATTGATCAGCTATCGCACTTAATATTTAGCAATACATGTTTAGCACTTGAGTTCAATTCGCACTAGTTTTATTTTAACGTTTTACGACAACCACTTACGTGGCGTAATTTATAAAAATTGAGATAGGGAGAAGTCATGTCAGTCGAATTAATGATTGCCATCGGAGCTGCTGTTTTAGCGGTCTTGTATGGTGCGGTAATGAGTAAATGGATTACAGGCTTACCAGCAGGTAATGCACGTATGCAGGAAATCGCGAGCGCAATTCAACAAGGGGCAGCGGCCTATTTAGCCCGCCAATACAAAACCATCACCATCGTCGGCGTCATTCTCGCCATCCTTATCGGTCTATTTCTAAATATTACTACCGCCATAGGCTTTGTAATCGGAGCAGTGTTATCTGGTGCTTGTGGCTTTATTGGTATGAATGTTTCAGTAAAAGCCAATGTACGTACTGCGCAAGCCGCCACCAAAGGCATAGGGCCGGCGCTTGACGTTGCATTTAAAGGTGGTGCTATTACTGGCATGCTAGTCGTTGGACTTGGATTATTAGGCGTTGCAGGTTTTTATGCCTTCTTAGGCGGCCCAGCAGCCACTGACTTGAACCCACTTATTGGCTTGGCTTTCGGCTCTTCACTGATTTCAATCTTCGCACGTCTTGGCGGCGGAATATTCACTAAGGGTGCAGACGTTGGCGCAGACTTAGTCGGTAAGGTTGAAGCTGGTATTCCAGAAGATGATCCACGAAACCCAGCCGTAATTGCCGATAATGTTGGTGATAACGTAGGGGACTGTGCGGGTATGGCTGCGGATTTATTTGAAACCTATGCTGTGACTTTGATTGCCACCATGGTTTTAGGTAGTCTGCTGATCAGCAATGCTGGCCCGAATAGTATGTACTATCCATTGATGTTAGCCGCAGTGTCTATCGTAGCTTCCATCATCGGTTGCTTCTTTGTAAAGGCGACACCCGGCATGAAAAACGTAATGCCTGCCTTGTATAAAGGGCTAGCCGTTGCAGGAACGCTGTCATTAGTGGCATTCTACTTTGTCACAATGAGAATGTTCCCAGATGGTCTTGTTGCAGGCGACCTTACCATCTCAGCCAACCAGTTATTTGGTGCATGTGCTGTAGGTTTAGTGCTTACTGCAGCTTTGGTATGGATTACCGAGTACTACACGGGTACTGATTACGCACCAGTGAAACATATTGCGCAGGCTTCAACGACTGGCCACGCGACCAATATTATTGCTGGTATCGGCATCTCGATGAAATCAACGGCTTGGCCTGTACTTTCCGTATGTTTGGCTATTTTCGTATCTCATCATTTAGGTGGCTTATATGGCGTGGCAATTGCTGCGACATCGATGCTGAGTATGGCAGGTATTGTAGTAGCCCTAGATGCCTATGGTCCGATTACCGACAATGCTGGTGGCATTGCTGAAATGGCAGGCTTACCAAAAGAAGTTCGTGATGTAACCGATCCATTGGATGCGGTAGGCAACACGACTAAAGCTGTCACCAAAGGTTATGCCATTGGTTCTGCTGGCCTAGCTGCCTTGGTGTTATTTGCCGATTACACGCATAAACTGCAAGGGGCAGGGATTGATGTGAAATTTGACTTAAGCGACCCAATGGTCATTATTGGCTTATTCATTGGTGGATTAATTCCATTCCTGTTTGCCGCAATGGCAATGGAAGCAGTCGGTCGCGCAGCTGGTGCAGTCGTTGAAGAGGTTCGCCGTCAGTTCCGTGAAATCAAGGGAATTATGGAAGGTACTGCCAAACCTGAATATGGCAAAGCTGTTGATATGCTGACCACAGCCGCTATTAAAGAAATGATGATTCCATCACTCTTGCCAGTAGCTGTTCCGGTCGCTGTAGGTCTGATTCTTGGACCTGTAGCACTAGGTGGCTTGTTAATGGGCACCATCGTAACTGGTCTATTCGTGGCAATCTCAATGTGTACAGGTGGTGGTGCATGGGATAATGCGAAGAAATACATTGAAGATGGTAATCACGGCGGTAAAGGCTCAGAGGCGCATAAAGCGGCTGTTACTGGCGATACCGTAGGCGATCCCTACAAAGATACCGCGGGTCCTGCAGTAAACCCATTGATCAAAATCATCAATATTGTGGCGTTATTAATCGTGCCACTGTTACACCTGTAAGGTTTATTTTAGCAAGTGTAGCAATGCAAAAAGGCAGCCTAGGCTGCCTTTTTTACTGATCTTTAACTGACTGTATTTGACTAGAAAGCTGGCTTTACCTTAGCTTTATTGTAGTTATCTACGCCTTCAAGGATCTCTTTCTTCGCTTGATCAATATCACCCCAACCGTTTATTTTGACCCATTTGCCTTTATCCAAATCTTTATAATGCTCAAAGAAGTGTGAAATCATATTAAGGCGCCAATCAGAAACATCTTTATGCGTTTTTAAGTGACCATATAAACCACACACTTTTTCAACTGGCACAGCTAATACTTTAGCATCTAGTCCAGCTTCATCTTCCATCAGAAGTACGCCTAGTGGACGGCAACGAACCACCACACCAGGAATTAATGGTACTGGCGTCATGACCAAGACATCAACTGGATCGCCATCGTCGGCTAGTGTATGAGGAACATAACCATAGTTGGTGGGTACTGCATAGCGGTACCCATAAAGCGGTCTACGAAAATTGCACCACTTTCTTTGTCAACTTCATACTTGACTGGGTCACCCTGCATTGGGATTTCAATGATTACATTAAAATCATTGGGGACATCTTTACCGGTTGGCACTTGGTTTAACGACATGACTAATTCCTAGAGGGTAATTTTTTATAAGGGTTAATTTTGAGCCGCAATTATAGCAAGCCCATGACAAAATCACAGAAAAGTGCCCAATTAAATTAAGGGCTTAGCTGGACTGCACGTTCTCAAGGCGGCTTAGTAGCTCAGCCTTGAGGTAAATACAAGATTATTGAAGTGACCTAAGTCTGGAATAAGAGCAGTATCAGTTAATCTAGATTAAGGCCTTGGCCTGTGAGGCGTTCAAAGGCTTCCATATACTTAGCACTAGTTTTTTGTGCGACATCTGCCGGCAAAACTGGCGCTGGTGCCGTTTTGTTCCAGCCAGTACTTTCTAACCAATCCCTGACATATTGCTTATCATAGCTAGGAGGATTTTTCCCAATCACATAACTATCGGCTGGCCAAAATCTTGAGGAGTCAGGAGTCAGCACTTCATCCATCACATGCAAAACACCGTGTTTATCTAAACCAAATTCAAATTTAGTATCCGCAATAATAATGCCGCGAGTTAACGCATAGGCCGCAGCCTGTTCATAGAGTGCAAGACTTGCTTTAGCGACCTGCGCGCACATATCTGCACCCAATAAGTCTGCTGCTTGTTGCAAACTGATATTTTCATCATGCTCACCTACTGCAGCTTTGCTTGATGGTGTAAATAGTGGTGTAGGTAACTTGGAGGCTTCTTGCAGACCAACTGGCAACTGAATGCCACAAACAGTACCTTTGGCTTTGTATTCCTTCCAACCACTACCTACTAGGTACCCACGCACGATGGCTTCAATCGGCAAAGCTTTTAGTTTTTTGACTACTACTGAGCGGTTCTTTAGCTGTATTTTTTCAGCAGGATTGCTCACCACACTAACTGGATCAATACCGGTTAAATGGTTGGGTACGACGCCTTTTAGTTTATCAAACCAGAAGTTGGCCATTTGCGTTAGCATCGCGCCTTTATTAGCAATGCCGGTAGGTAAAATCACATCAAACGCAGAAAGCCTGTCCGTGCTCACTAACAGCATGGTCTCGGCATCGATATCATAAATATCGCGCACCTTACCTTGGTGTATGCGTTTTAAACTAGTGATTGTGGTCTCTAATAAAGGCTGATTCATGGTGATCGTTTAACTTAAGAGTGACTTGATAGTTGCATATTATAAATGCGTAGCGAAACTTTACCTATCCATTTGCATGCGCTTACTCACTTGCAATGCTAGGTGCTAGCTCAGTCTATTCTCACCAATTTTAATAATTTTTAGTGTATTGGTTCCGCCGGGGCTTCCAATCGGCTCACCAAAAGTCAGTAAAACTAAATCGCCTGCATTCACAACTTTTTCTTGTAACAAAACCTGTTCCATTTCACGCAAAATTTCATCGCGATTTTTGTTTTCTTGCTCAATCGGATATGGGTACACCCCTCGATGCAACGTAAGTTTTCTCCGTGCACCTTTATCTGGAGATAGCGCATAGATAGGCACTTCAGCATCAGCACGCGATAACCACTGTGCGGCATTGCCAGATTGGGTTAGCGCTGCAATCGCTTTAATTTTTAAGTGCTGTGCGGTATAGATGGCGGCGGCGGCAACAGCCTCGTCGGTTTTGATAAATGTTTGATCCAGTTTTTGCACGTGTTGCTGGCTAAAGTACTCTTTTTCTGCCTCAATGACTACACGGTGGACCGCTTGCACTGTTTCTAACGGATATTGGCCAGCGGCAGTTTCAGCCGATAACATTACGGCATCGGTACCATCAAGTACTGCATTAGCAACGTCAGAGACTTCGGCTCGGGTTGGAATCGGGCTAGTAATCATAGATTCCATCATCTGCGTAGCCGTAATCACTAGCTTATTTTGTGCACGCGCCATCCGTATCATACGCTTTTGAAGGCCAGGCACTGCGGCATCGCCAACCTCTACTCCTAGGTCACCGCGCGCCACCATAATGGCATCTGAGGCTTCAATAATCGCCTCAAGGTTATCTATGGCTTCTGCCCGCTCAATTTTGGCGATAATACTGGCATTACCGCCAGCCTTTTTCACCAAGCTACGCGCCAACTCTACATCTGCGGCAGACTTAGGAAAAGAAATCGCGATATAGTCGGCTTCCAAAGCAACTGCAGTTTTAATATCTTCACGATCTTTTTTGGTCAAGGCATCGGCCGACAGACCTCCTCCTTGGCGATTAATGCCTTTATTGTCAGACAGGGTACCCCCATTAAGTACCACGCAATGAATTTTCTGACCAATCACACGATCTACCTGCATGGTGATGCGACCATCATCTAACAATAAAATGGTTTGCGCGGAGACTTCTTGCGGTAGGGTTTTATAGTCTAGTCCCACATGGTATTGGTCACCCAATTCGCAAGCTGCATCTAATGTAAATAGGTCGCCTGTTTTTAAACTGACCTTACCGAGCTCAAATTTTCCGATACGAATTTTAGGCCCTTGCAAATCGCACAAGATACCGATAGGGCGATTAAGCTTGGTGGCAATAGCACGAACCGTCTCTGCCCGTTGAATATGATCTGCCGCTAATCCATGCGAGAAATTTAAACGCACGACATTCACTCCAGCAGCAATCATGCGTGCCAGCATTTCCTCACTGCTAGAGGATGGGCCTAACGTTGCCACAATCTTGGTTTTGCGTAAAGTCACTGGTTACCTTTGTGTAGTTACATCATTCAAATAAAAAAGGGGCTACTTGCCCCTATTTTTATTCATGACTCAGGGCAAGTTCATACTTTTAGTGCTTAGATTCAGCCGCACGTAACTCTAGGATTTCTACTGCTGGCAATTTTTTACCTTCTAAAAATTCTAGAAATGCACCACCTGCTGTTGAAATATAATCAATATTATCTTCAATACCGTACTTCTGAATCGCAGCAATGGTATCGCCACCACCAGCTAAGGTGAAGGCTTTGGTATTAGCAATGGCCATGGCGATGACTTTAGTACCCTCACCAAACTGATCAAATTCAAACACACCGACAGGTCCGTTCCATACTACCGTACCGGCATTTTCAATAATCTTAGCAATAGCTAAAGCAGATTTCGGGCCAATATCAAAAATCATATCATCGGTCGCAACCTTAGTAACGTCTTTACTCACTGCGACTTCATTGGCATCAAATTTCTTACCGCAAACCACATCTTCTGCGATCGGCACCGCGGCACCCCTTTGCGACATTTTGTCCATTAAGGTGCGTGCAACTGGCACTAGATCATCTTCACACAATGATTTACCAACCTCAAATCCAACCGCTTTTAGAAAAGTATTGGCTATTCCACCGCCCACCACCATTTGATCTACTTTGTCCGCCAAGCTTTCTAATACCGTTAACTTGGTTGAAACTTTACTTCCTCCGACGATGGCTACCATAGGCCTTGCAGGACTAAGCAAAGCTTTAGTCAGGGCATCTAGTTCATTCACCAACAATATGCCCGCAGCCGCTACCGACGCAAACTTAGCTACGCCGTGAGTAGAGGCTTCTGCACGATGCGCTGTGCCGAAGGCATCCATCACAAAGATATCGCATAAATGCGCATACTTTTGTGACAAGGCATCATTATTCTTTTTTTCACCGATATTAAAGCGGCAGTTTTCCAACACCACTAGCTCGCCGACAGCCACTTCAAATCCACCATCAACCCAATCTCGAACTAATCGAACTGGTTGGGCAAGGTTATTGGTTTGCTTTAACTTGGCAGAGATAATATCAACTACCGGTTGGAGTGAGTTCTCTTGAGAATAAACACCCTCTTCTGGGCGACCCAAATGTGAAGTCACCATCACACGAGCCCCAGCCTTTATTGCAAATTCTATCGTAGCCATTGAAGCGGTGATACGCGCATCTGAAGTGACTTTGCCGGCTGTAACCGGCACATTAAGATCAGCGCGAATCAGGACACGCTTATTACTTAAATCTAAATCAGTCATCTTAATAACGTTCATCACTATTCCTTTTGCTCTGAGGCTAATTACTTGGCGGCCATCATTGCGGCGACGTTGTCTAACATACGGCAGCTAAAGCCCCACTCATTGTCATACCATGCACATACTTTCACCAACAATCCATCCTTGGTGACTTTAGTTAAAGTAGCATCAAAATTAGATGAGAAGCTAGTGTGGTTGTAATCCACAGATACCAAAGGCGCTTCGTTATAAGATAAGATGCCTTTTAACGGACCGCTATTTGCAGCTTCGTGCATGATGTGATTAATCTCTTCTTTGGTGGTCGGACGCGCTGCAGTAAATGTTAAGTCTACGAGAGACACATTAATAGTTGGTACTCGAATAGCAAAACCATCCAACTTGCCATTTAGTTCTGGTAACACTAAACCAACAGCGGCAGCAGCACCGGTTTTGGTTGGTATAAGTGAAGTAGTCGCAGAACGCGCACGGCGCATATCAGAATGATGTGAATCAGTCAGCACTTGGTCATTGGTATAAGAGTGAATGGTATTCATCAATCCGTTTACCACGCCGATCTTCTCATGTAACGGTTGGATCATTGGTGCTAAACCATTTGTAGTGCAAGAAGCATTGGAAATCACAGTATGGCTGGCTTTAATGACCTGGTGATTGACACCATAAACCACAGTTGCATCGATATCTTTATCGCCTGGGGCTGATAACAGTACTTTTTTAGCGCCTGCATCAATATGCGCTTGTGCTTTAGCTTTGCTATTAAAAGCACCGGTACATTCAAGCACAATATCAATGCCTAGGTCACGCCATGGCAACTCAGAAGGATTACGTGTAGCAAAAGTTTTGATTTTGTGACTTTGAATAATCATGTCATCGCCATCGACGCCCACTTCAAAGGGAAAACGACCATGCGCACTATCGTATCGCGTTAAATGCGCGTTGCTTTCAGCATCACAGCCCGCACTATTGATAGCGATAATTTCAATATCTTTACGTCCAGACTCATACAGCGCACGTAATACCATGCGACCAATACGGCCATAACCATTAATTGCGATTCGAATTGCCATGATTATTCCTAAGTTTTTTCAATTAAATCAAAACATACATTAAAACTGACTGCGCAAAGAATTAAGGCACCCCAGATTGGGGTGCCTTAATATGCCAGCCTAGTTGGCTGTATTAAATACAACGCCCATTAAATTAAAGTACAGATTTAACAGTCGCCACTACATTTTCAACGGTAAAGCCGAAGTGTTTCAACAATACGCCACCAGGAGCAGATTCACCGAAAGTGTCAATGCCAACTACAGCGCCTTCTAAACCTACATATTTACGCCAGAAGTCAGTCACACCTGCTTCAACCGCTACGCGTTTTACGCCAGCTGTTAACACACTGTCTTTATAAGCTTTATCTTGACGATCAAATACATTGGTTGAAGGCATTGAAACTACGCGTACTTTAGTACCTGCTGCATTCAACTCTGCAGCCGCTTTAACCGCTAATTCAAGTTCTGAACCATTGGCAATAATGATCACGTCTGCTTTACCTGATACATCAGATAACACATAACCACCTTTACGCATTAAATCAAACTGTGCAGCATCGTGTTTCATGCCTGGCACGTTTTGACGGCTTAATACTAAGCTAGATGGACCATTTTTACGCTCAACAGCTGCTACCCAAGCAACAGCAGTTTCAGTTGAGTTACCTGGACGCCATACATCCATATTTGGAATTAAACGTAAACCAGAAGTATTTTCAATTGGTTGATGCGTAGGACCATCTTCACCTTGACCGATAGAGTCATGTGTCAATACAGCAATCGTACGTTGTTTCATCAATGCAGCCATACGTAGTGCACTTTTCGCATAGTCTGAGAACATATGGAATGTACCGCCGAATGGTACTAAGCCGCCGTGCAATGCCATACCATTCATAATTGAAAACATACCAAATTCACGTACGCCGTATGAAATATAGTTACCTGGTTTTTTCGCATCAACATGCACGAAGCTACTGCATGAAGTTAAGTTAGAACCGGTTAAGTCAGCTGAACCACCCAAGAATTCAGGTAGTAATGGTGCTAAAGCGCCGATTACATTTTGTGAAGCTTTACGCGTTGCAACAGTTTCCGCTTTATCGTTAGTTGCAGCGATGATTGCATCAGTGGCTGACTTCCAGTTAGCTGGCAATTCACCACCCATACGACGAGAAAACTCTGCAGCGTCAGCTGGGAAAGCTGCTTTATAGGCTGCAAATTTAGCATTCCAAGCCGCTTCAGCAGCAGCACCTTTGTCAGTCGCATCCCAACCAGCATATACGTCAGCTGGAATTACAAATGGCTCATGTGGCCAACCAATGTTAGCGCGAGTTGCAGCAACTTCTTCTAAACCTAATGCTGAACCGTGGCAATCATGTGAACCTGATTTGTTTGGTGAACCCATACCAATGACCGTTTTACAGCAGATCAATGATGGTTTGTCTGTCACTTTTTTAGCCGCTTCAATTGCTTTACCAATAGCAGCAACATCGTGACCATCTACAGATTGAACGTGCCAACCGTATGATTCAAAACGTTTAGCCGTATCGTCTGTGTACCAACCTTCAATGTGACCGTCGATAGAAATACCGTTGTCATCCCAGAAGGCGGTTAATTTACCCAAGCCCCAAGTACCAGCTAAGGCACAAGCTTCATGAGACACACCTTCCATCATACAACCGTCACCCAAGAACACGTAAGTGTTGTGGTCAACAATATTGTAATCAATCTCTTGATTGAAACCATCGAAATGGCCTTGTTTATTGAATTGGTCAGCAAGTAATTTTTCAGCCATTGCAAAACCTACGCCGTTGGCAATACCTTGGCCCAATGGACCAGTTGTTGTTTCAACGCCTGGAGCATAACCATACTCAGGGTGACCAGCACATTTTGAATGTAACTGACGGAATGTTTTAAGCTCATCCATCGGCAATGCATAACCTGTTAGATGCAACAATGAGTAGATCAACATTGAACCATGGCCGTTAGAAAGCACAAAGCGATCACGGTTTGCCCAGCTAGGGTTTTTTGGATTGTGGCTTAAATGGTGATTCCAAAGCTCTTCTGCAATTTCCGCCATGCCCATAGGCGCGCCTGGGTGCCCAGAGTTTGCTTTTTGTACCGCATCCATCGATAACGCACGGATAGCGTTGGCTAGGTCTTTACGTGTTGCCATTGTTTTCTCCCTAATAATTAGCTGGGGCTTGAACGATTCATCTCAGACATTTGGCATGTCTTATAGATAATCATACAAAACCTTGATTGAATTCTTAAAAAAGCCGAGTTTTTAACCGCTTTTTTACAAAGGTCAAATTATTGCTTAAATACCCTTTTTCAGCAAGTGCTTAGCCGGTAAATCTCCGCTAGGGCTGATATGATTTAATGAATTTGGCTTATTTTGGGCAGCGTCCATATTGGCAACACCCAGAAGGGCTAATCTAGACTAGATGAACCAGCCGATTATTCTTTGCTGACTCTAGGACCGCTGCGATGACTTTGCAATTAGCTTTAGCATCCGCAAAACCTAATAACGGCGTCTTATCGTTTAAAACGCAATCACTAAAATGTTCAATTTCTAAATTAAAGTGGTTGCTAGGGGCGAAGCGCTCTTCAGTAAAAGTGCCATCTTCAAGCGCCCAGCTAATCACAGGGCTGTCATTTTGAAATACCCAAGCAGCGTGGCATTTGACCCACCCTTTAGTCCCGATAATTTCATATTCTGATTTTCGTGAACGCTCAAAGCTGACATCAAAATGGCCGAATCGGGCGCGGCCTTCTGCATCCAACCCAAAATCGAGGATACCGCTGGTGACTATATCTGCACCTACTTCGTTAAATTTGGCATGGGCAATGACTGACTTAGGTTCACTAAATAGTTTATTTTGAAGTTTATTACCTAAACCTAAGCACCATCTTAGGGAGTGGATAGCATATGGCCCTATATCCCACATTGCACCGCCACCCTGCTCAAAGCCACTAGCAATACGATACATACGTGCTGGTTTCATTAAAAACGAATAGCTGGCGCGAACTGACAACACATCTCCCACCAAACCTGATTCGACTATTTCTTTGACTCGGGCATGCTGAGGATGGAAGCGGTACATAAAACCTTCCATCACTTTGACCTTGTTTTTAATCGCTGCTCGCTCAATGGTTTCAATATCAGCCACTGTCAGCGCCATCGGCTTTTCAATCAATACATGCTTACCCGCATGAATTGCCTTTAGCGCCCATTGCACATGCTCTTGATTAGCCATAGGGCAATAAACAGCTTGCACATCGGTATCTGCAAGTAGCGCATCTAAATCGTCATAGCAATTTACATCGCTACAACCGGGCGCATATTTTTCCAAGGTCGCTTTAGCCGCGCCAGTCCGGCGACTGGCAATACTCACTAACTCGGCATTTGACGCTTCAATTATGGCTGGCAGTAAGCGCTCATTAACGCGCGCCGCGCCCAGAATGCCCCATTTTAGTTTTTTTTGTGTTGTGTTCATGAATATCGGTTAAATTGACTCTTGAGGAAACCATTTAATACTGCAACCAATACTTGGCAATTGATGTTGAGGCCCATTTTGCGTCTCTGCAATCAGTTTCATTGCATGAAACAAGTCTCTTGGATTGTCTACTGGTGGCTCACCACGTCCAGCAGCATCAAAACGTCCACGATATTGCAACTCTAGCTTTGCATTAAATCCAAAAAAATCTGGGGTACATACTGCACCATAAGCTTTAGCCACCTCTTGCGTATCATCTAAGACATAGGGAAATGAAAAGTTAAACAACTTAGCCTCCTCCCGCATACGTTCATAGGAATCATCAGGATAGTTCTCTGTGTCATTACTTTGAATCGCAATGGTGTTGATGCCATATTGCAACAACTCACGGCAATCGGCCACCAGCCTAGGTTTAATGGCTTTTACGTAAGGGCAGTGGTTGCTGATAAACATGACCAATAATCCATTTTTACCCATGCTATGCGCCAAGTTATAACGATTACCATCAACACCTAGCAAGTTGAAATCATTAGCACGTTGACCAAAATTACAAACTGGGGGATTTAAGCTCACCATTTTCTGCTCCTTATTTCATTAAACTGACTTTAGTCAGATTAGTTTTTTTGTATCACAGTCTTTATAATATCATTTTTCCTTTCATCTAGAGACGATAAACCTGTGGCTAATTTGCGCTTTTACACCAATACCCCACTAGCTTTAGACGCCACAGTTCAGCTATCCGAAAGTGCAGCCGCTCACGCTACGCGTGCATTGCGGCTTGAGGTGGGGGACAGTGCCACCTTATTTAATGGTGACGGTTTTGATTACGAATGCACGCTCACTGCCGTGAAGAAAAATGCAGTATTTGCCAACATTACCAACGCGTATGCAGTGCTAAATGAATCGCCGCTAAAAATCACGCTACTGCAAGCCATTTCCAGTGGCGATCGCATGGATTTCACCATACAAAAAGCCGTTGAACTAGGGGTCACTGCTATACAACCATTCACTAGCCAGCGCAGCCTAGTTAAGCTGTCGGCTGAACGTGCAGAAAAACGTACAGAACATTGGCAAAATATCATCATCTCTGCCTGCGAGCAATCAGGCAGAAGTATTGTCCCCGTAGTCAACGCCCCATTGAATATGATGCATTTATTTGCACATCTAGCCACAAATTTACATGTCAATGACTGCAAAATTACTTTGGCGCCCGATGCCACTCAACAGCTCAAAAGCCTCAACAAACCCAGCGGACACATTTACCTTCTCATCGGCGCCGAAGGTGGGCTTAGTGATGAAGAAATCGCTTTATCCTTGCATCATGGCTTTAAAACCATACAGCTAGGCGGACGAGTATTGCGCACAGAAACAGCTGCGCTTGCCACCATTGCTGCTTTACAGACTTTATGGGGTGATTTTTAATTAAGGCCTACCAATGGAAACGAGCACTGAATAATAATTTGCATTAAATACATAAATGTTTTAATATTATGTAAATATTACATTTAATAGGGTGCAACTTTAACCATGTCACTCGGTTTATCCATACGCAAGCGGCGGAAGTCGCTGAATATTACATTACAAACTCTAGCGCAGGCCATTAGCGCTGATGCTGGTAATTTGTCACGCATAGAAAGAGGTGAATTAGGCGCTTCCGAAGCGATGCTAAGGAAAATTGCTCTGGCGTTAAACTGCACTCCCGCTTATCTGTATGCGCAAAGTGATGTTGCACTAGCAGAATTGGTTAGCGCCGAACATAGAACTGGTTTCGCTGGGGGCGCTTCTGGTGAAGACCCCTCTCGCAATAAACCTCAAGCGCAAGACTTCGTACAATGGTTTCGCTCAGCTACGCCATATATCCATGCCTTTGGAGGACGTACTTTTGTCATCGCATTTGGCGGCGAAGTGGTCGATGAAAAACAATTTGTCGCACTATCCCACGACCTTAATTTGCTTCGCAAGCTTAGAAGTTAGACTCGTGCTTGTACATGGCGCAAGGCCACAAATTGAGCGGCGTTTAAAACGCGATAAAATCACCCCTAAATTTGTCAACGGCCTACGTGTGACTGATGACCAAGCGATGGAAGCAGTCAAAGAAGCTAACGGCGCTATTCGGGTTGAAATAGAAGCCTTACTTTCAATGGGCTTAGTCAACTCTCCCATGGCTGGATCAGACATTAGAGTGGCTAGTGGCAACTTCATTACCGCCAAACCGCTAGGCATTCGTGACGGTGTTGATTTGCAGCATACCGGAGAAGTAAGAAGAGTTGATGCTGTAGGCATCCAAAAGCGGCTTGATGACGGCGAATTAGTATTGTTATCACCTTTGGGCTATTCACCCACTGGGGCAGCATTCAACCTGAGCTTAGAGGATGCCGCGGTGAGCACAGCCATTGCGCTAGATGCGGATAAGTTGATTTTCTTAATGGACAGTGCCGGAGTACATAATTTGCGCGGTGAGCTCTTACGTGAAATGACCGCGGAGAAAGCCAAAAACCTTCTGGAATCTGTGGCCAAAAGTGAGCAAGCCATTAACATCACAGAAGATATTAACTACTACTTGCCAGCCGCCGTGCGTGCCTGCGAACATGGTGTAGCGCGGACGCATTTAATCAGCCGCCATATTGACGGTGCAATTATTCAGGAGCTCTTTACCTTAGATGGGATAGGCACCATGGTGACCGAGCTTAGCCTAGAAAGTATGCGGCAAGCGGATATAGATGATGTCGGCGGCATATTAAAGCTAATTGAGCCGCTAGAGGAAGAAGGCGTGCTAGTGCGGCGCGGGCGTGAGAGAATAGAAATGGAAATCGAGCATTTTTATGTGTTAGAGCACGGGAACCGTATCATCGGTTGCGCTGCACTATATCCATTTGTTGCCGAAAAAACTGCTGAATTTGCCTGCTTAGCGATAGACCCTGCGTTTAGAGGTGCCGGACGCGGTGATAGGTTGTTCTATTTCTGTGCCAACGAGGCCAAAGCTAGAGGTCTTAAACAATTATTTTGCCTCACCACACGCACCGAGCACTGGTTTATAGAGCGTGGTTTTATGGAACAAAATGTAGAAAAACTACCAGTTGAAAGACAAAAGCTGTATAACTTTCAACGCAAATCTAAGGTTTTCATCAAAACACTTTGATTTTTTAGATACAATGGCAAAACTAACCAAGATGCACTTCATCAATTGAAGAGACCCTGATGCTGAACATAACCACCGCAACGCAAAAAGCGCATACCCTTGCAGAGGCTCTGCCTTATATCAAACGCTTTTTTGATAAGACCATCGTAATTAAATACGGTGGTAATGCTATGACCGATGACCATCTTAAGCAATGTTTTGCACAAGATGTAGTGCTACTCAAACTGGTCGGCATGAACCCCGTTGTAGTACACGGGGGTGGTCCACAAATCAATGAAATGCTTGATAAGCTCGGTAAAAAGGGTGAGTTTATTCAAGGCATGCGTGTCACTGATGCTGAAACTATGGATGTGGTGGAGATGGTCCTAGGCGGACAGGTGAACAAAGAGATTGTGAACCTAATCAATCGGAACGGCGGAAAAGCTGTCGGTCTGACTGGTCAGGATGGTAATTTCATACATGCGCACAAGCTACTGATTGAGGATAAAGACAATCCGAGCAAAATGATTGATATTGGTCAAGTAGGGCAAATAACATCTATAGATCCTAGCATTATTAATTTTTTGGATAGTGGTGATTTTATTCCAGTAGTAGCGCCAATAGGCGTGGGTGAAGATGGTGAAACCTACAATATAAATGCCGATTTAGTGGCCGGTAAACTCGCAGAGATTTTAGGCGCCGAGAAATTAATATTACTTACCAACACACCTGGCGTATTAGATAAAGATGGGCAATTGCTGACAGGGTTAACGCCAAAACAGATTGATGACCTAGTCGCTGACGGTACGCTTTCTGGTGGCATGTTACCTAAAATCAGTTCAGCCTTGGATGCTGCTCGAAGCGGCGTGAAGACAGTGCATATTATTGACGGACGGGTTGAGCATGCACTACTGCTAGAAATTTTAACCGACGAAGGTATTGGCACGTTGATTAAAGCTAAATAGCCTGAAGCACAAACACATGTCTAAAGTTTGGATATTTGATTTAGACGATACGCTTCACAACGCTTCAGCCCATATTTTCCCAGTGATGAATCAAATCATGACTGAATATATGATGGCGTCCCTAGATTTAGCTGAATGTGAAGCCCATCGTTTACGCAAGCACTACTGGCGCATTTATGGCGCAACACTTAAAGGCTTAATACGCCATCATAGTGGCCATCCTAGCTACTTTTGCCCCTATCATTTTTTAGAACAAACCCACAGCTTTCCACAACTACCCGAAATGGTCGTGCAAGCTAGTGGGCTTCGCCATATGCTAAGAAACCTAACTGGGCGCAAAGTCATATTTACCAACGCTCCACGTAACTATGCTTTACGCGTGCTTGATATACTAGGAATTAGCGATTGTTTTGAACTCGTATTTAGTGTTGAATCTGCACGCTTTCATGCCAAACCCTCTGTGCGAGGTTTTCAAATGCTACTCAAAGCCATTAAGATGCCAGCCCACAATTGCATCCTATTGGAAGACAATTTGCCCGCGCTGATGACAGCTAAACGTCTTGGCATGAAAACCATATGGGTATCCAAAGAACTAAAAAAACCAAATTATGTTGATTACCGATTACACAAAGTGTTAGCACTTACTCACATTAAGCTATAATAACTGCCTCAATCTAAGGGAGGGGAAGTATGGCCGGAGAACGTAAGCAACAGATATTAGAAACCCTCGCTAAAATGCTAGAAGCGCCTAAGCGTGAGAAAATCACTACAGCCTTACTTGCCGCTAGACTTGATGTTAGTGAGGCTGCACTGTATCGGCATTTTGCTAATAAAGCGCAAATGTTTGAAGGTCTGATTGTATTTATTGAAGAAACCATTTTTGGCTTAATTAATAAAATTAGCAGCGAAGAAACTGACGGTCTGCGCCAAGTACAACGCATTATTACAATGCTATTAGTGTTTGCTGAAAAAAATCCTGGTATGACACGCGTGCTAATTGGTGATGCACTGGTTAACGAAGATGAAAGATTGCAAATACGCATGAACCAACTTTACGATCGTATAGAAGTGACTTTAAAGCAAAGCCTACGCATTGCACAAGCACAATCCGAATCGCAAAGCGATGCAGAGGCACAAGCTAACTTAATGGTATGTTTCGTGGCGGGCCGCTGGCAACAATTCGCAAAAAGTGGCTTTAAACGTAAACCGTCGGAGTTTATCCAACAACAAATCAATATGCTGCTCAATGCGCACTAAGTAGCTGGCATTCATATCGACCAAGTGCTCGGGGGAAATAGTTCGAACCCTGAATGCAAATTGCGGTCCTAACTAAATGAATTTATGGTGGGTACTGCCCACAACACCTCACAAAATAGTAATGGAGAAGAGTTTTTTGGAAAATACAATATTAGGTTTTACAGAGGCGCAGATTGCCGAGTTTGGCACTACTTATGGCATAGCAGGACTAATGCTATTGATGCTTTTTATTATTGGCCACCTAGCATGGGAATCTAAAGCTGGGAAATTTGGTACTTTTGCACTTTACCTAGGTCTGTCTTTTGGTATGGTAGGTTATATTGCCAAATACTTTATTCAATATAAACTTGGCATTCAGTAAGCTACCAACCTAAGCGAATAATGCTGAATTAACTGCCTCTAGTCTGGCCGCATACACTGCCAGCTTGATTTTCTCAGGTTCACTATACCCGTTAGCTACCTCGCCAGCATTCACGCTCAGTGAGGCCGCTAAGGCTTTCTTCATTAAGTCGGCTGCGGGTGTTTCGCATTCCTCCTTTCCAGTCCGTCCTCTAGCATCTGCTTCACAAGCCTGCAGGAAATCTTTAAATCTAGCCGGTTGGCGTATGGCATCAAGTTCAATTAAGAAATTCAGGAGCGCTGGTGCTTTCATCAATGGTGCTTGATAAAGCTTGCCATGAAATTTTGTCACTATCAACGCGAGCTCGCGACAATCATTAGGTACTTTTAATCTTAAACAAAGCGTTTTGACCAGATCAACGCCACGTTGCTCATGGCCAATATGTCGTGGCAAAATCTCTGCTGATGTCAGCCCTTTACCAACATCGTGCAACAGTGCGGCAAAACGCACTGCTAGAGAATACTGTTGGCTAGCAGCGTAATCAACGACCAACATCACATGCAAACCACAATCGATCTCTGGATGATGTTGTTCCGGTTGTGGCACACCCCATAACCGATCTAACTCTGGCATTATCTTTTGTAATGCACCACAAGCACGCAACACGTCAAACATACGCGATGGCCGACTCTCCATAATGCCTTTTGCTAGCTCTTGCCAAACGCGCTCAGCGACCAATGCATCCACCTCACCAGCTACAACCATTTTCTGCATTAATGCAATGGTTTCTGGGGCTACGCTAAACTCAGATAAACGTGCCGAAAAGCGAGCTGCACGAAGTATACGTACTGGATCTTCTGCAAAGGCCTCACTCACATGTCGCAGGGTTTTAGATTGGATATCGCGCAATCCATGATAAGGATCAATCAACTGACCATCACTAGACTTAGCAATAGCATTAATCGTTAAATCCCTGCGGGCTAAATCCTGCTCCAAGGTCACCTCAGGAGAGGCATGCACACTAAATCCTTTGTAACCCTTGGCAGTTTTCCGCTCAGTCCGAGCTAAAGCGTACTCATCATGGGTATTGGGATGCAAAAATACTGGAAAGTCTTTACCTACTGGGCGGAAGCCCGCAGCCTCCATTTCCTCTGGGGTAGCGCCAACTACAACATAGTCTTTATCCTGCACGGAGAAACCTAGCAACTCATCGCGTACTGCACCGCCAACTAAATAAGTTTGCATGAATTGGGATTTATCTAGCGGCTAAACTGCGAAAACGATCGTAAGCACCGCGCGTATTTGCATTGACCAAATATTCAGGAATTACTGCCTCTAGCGCAGTTGGTACAAGTCCAAACACTACCGGAAATGGTGCGCTACTAATACTATCCACAGCCATTGAGCGCACATTGTCGCGTGACATGAGTTTAACTGGCATGAGTTCCATTAGGGCAGCTTGGACGTAAGATAAAGAGTCATTCAATCCTATAATCCGACGATGTATGCCTAAAGCCGTCATCACCGATTTAACTAACTCGCTAAAGGTATACACCTTAGGTCCAGCCAATTCGTATATTTGGCCATAACTAGTTTGATTTTGCAGGCTAAGCACAAAGCACGTTGCGACATCTTCTACCCAGACAGGTTGAAATTTAGCCTGAGGCTTTGCCAGCATTAGCACAGGCATTACTTTAATGAGGGTGGCGAAGAGATTAATAAATTGATCACCACGCCCAAAAATGACTGATGGCTTAAATATGGTCAGATTTAATTTTGATACATGCGATTTTTCTACCAAAGCCAACAATGCTGCTTCACCCGCTCCTTTAGACCGCAAATACTGACTAGGCGCATGCTTGCCTGCGCGCAAACTGCTCATATGTAAGAGGCGAGTGATGCCTAAATCTATGCAGGTTTTAGCTAGGCGAGCAGGAAACTGGTGGTGCATCAAATCAAAACTACTACGCCGAGTTTGGTGCAAAATGCCGATCAAATTAATGACAGCATCTGAGCCGCTAATGCCCTTACGTAGCGCTTGATTGTCGAGTATATTGCATTCCAACACTTCAACATGAGGAAGCAGCAATAGATGCTTGGCCGCTTCACGTCTGCGCGTGAGCACTTTAACTTGATAACCTGCAGCATCTAATTTTGTCACGATTGCGCTGCCAACAAAGCCTGAACCGCCTATGACACATATTTCTTTTAATTGCATGTTACGCCCTGTATTTAAATTATTCAATTTCCGCCGTCATGACTTCAGCTTTCGCTCTGGCAGGAATGATTCCCAAACGTGATTTCAGTGTTTGTACTTTAGTACCTAAACGCGGCGCATAGAAATTGGCGTTGGCCATCACTTTCTGCACATAGTTTCTAGTTTCGAAAAAAGGGATAGTTTCAATATAAATAGCGGCTTCTAGCGGCTGTTTAGCCATCCATTGTTTTGCTCTGCTAGGTCCTGCATTGTAGGCTGCCGTTGCCATCACCGCTTGACCATCCATTAAATCTAATGTGTGCCGCATATAGTAGGTACCAATGTCTATATTGGTACTTAAATTATGAATCATATCAGCATGATAGCCACGCATGCCCATACGATGCGCCGCCCATTTGGCTGTGGCAGGCATTAACTGCATCAGACCAGAAGCTCCAACGTTGGATTTAGCATAGTGCATAAAACGGCTTTCTTGTCGCGTTAAACCATATACCCAAGCCTCGTCTACTTGCGCATTATTAGCAGAATTATGTATTAAATCGCGATATGGGGTTGGGTAGCGCAACTTATAATCATGTAACTGACGCGTGTTGTCGGCAGTGCTAATGGCAATGTCATACCACTTCTGGCGTGAAGCAAATTCAGCAGCAGCTAATAACTGCTGATCATCGAAATTACGTGTGGCCCATACCCATTCTGATTTAGCCTCCCAGCGCATGTCCAAACGTTGAAACTCTATCGCGCGCTTAATTGCTGGATGATTAGCAACGGCTGTGACTTCAAGCTCACTATTCACATAATTCTGCTCTGCGTTACTTAAAGACGAATCTAACTCATCAGCTGCTAACCAACCATAATAATGGCGCTCTGTTGATAAGCGGCTAAACAGGACATTCGCCTCTACTTGCTGGCTACTATTTTTAGGTGCTGTCGCCCTTAAGGCGCGTGCCCTCCAATAACGCCAGCTACTTTCATCCATTTGCTTAGCAGGCATAGCAGCAATTGCTGTTAAAACTCTAGGCCAGTCTTCAGCGCGAAGGGCAGCACGCACTTGCCAGGCGAGTTGTTCTTTTTCCAACTTAGCCCCAGCTGCCAAGGCATAAAATTCTAGTGCCTGAGGATGATGTGCCCGCGCCGCATGGTAGGCGATACGCCCCCAACCATCTGCACGCTCATGCTCTGGCACTGAGCCTTGTATGCTGCTGTAGAGACTAATCGCATCTTCTAATTTAGTGCGCGCAAGTCGATCAAGCGCAAACAGATAAAGCTCATTACCAAACCTCGTTTTAAGCATCGCTTTATCTACATCTTTTTTATTATTACTTTGCTTACCAATAACTTGGACTTCTAATATAACTTGAGGTGTCTGGTTAGCAATCTCCAGCCACTTTAGTTCATTGGTATCGATATTGTTTAAACGGGTCGCAATTGCCCTAGCAAGACTTGGCTTGCCGTCCAGTAATGCTAGCCTAAAGCGTGCCCAGATATCATCCGTAGACAGTGCCCCAGTTTTTTGCAATAAATCAAATAGTGCATTGCAGTTTGATGGCAAATCTACTGTCGTCATCCATAGGCTACGACTAGCTTCTGTAACATCAACATCGCCAATTTGGGCATGACCGAGTAATGCATAGCATTGTAACGTCACGTCATCACGTTGAAAATCCGCATACTCTTCAAAGAAAGGTTGCCAATTACCTTGCTTAGCGAGCTTTTTCATCCATTCACCGCGCAAACGCTCTGTAAACGGCAGGTCAATATATTTTGCTAAAAAGTTTTGTACATCTTCATCACGCGCTTGCTCTAATTTAAGCAACATTAGCCAATAGTCAACATAAGGCGCTAACACATATTGTTGCGCATGCAACTGCTTAGCATCTTCTGCTAGAGCCGACTCATTCCTACCGGCATAAGCATCACGCGCATGCTGAAATAACGTCTCATTTGACAGGGCGTACGCTTGACACGAAAATAGCCCAATGGCCACGCTAATGAGGAGGCCTATTATGTGGAAAATTAAGTGTAGCTTTCTAGTGAGGATGCTTAGGCTGTACATAAATGCTTAAATATTAGAGTAGACGGCGTAGCATAAAAAGTACGGCAATGAATAACAGCAAAAACAAGCTGTACGTGAGTGTTTTTTTGAAATAAAGCAGATATTTCTTATCTTCATATAACAAGTACAACCCCAGCAATAACATCGCTGTAATAACCAGTAGGACTAATATAAGGCGAATGATTAACATAATACGCCATTTTTCCTTAACAACATTAGCCGATCAATAACGCCGGCGACTTAAGTAACCGCTTAGTAGCTAGGTTGCGGCTTCAACTGCTTACTCTGCCCTAAAAACTCACTAGGTGCATCTTCCGCTTTCTCAAAAGTAATGTATTCCCATGCATCAGCATCAGCTAACAGCGCGCGTAGTAATTTATTATTCAAGGCGTGGCCAGATTTATAGGCTTGAAAGGCACCTAAAATCGGGTGGCCTAACATGTATAAATCACCAATCGCATCAAGTGCTTTGTGTTTAACAAACTCATCGTCGTAACGCAGACCATCTGTGTTAAGGACACGATATTCATCTAAAACGATGGCGTTATCTAAACTTCCACCGCGTGCCAACCCATTAGACCTCAAATATTCTACTTCGTGCATAAAGCCAAAAGTGCGCGCACGACTAATTTCTTTAATATAAGAATCTACAGCAAAATCTATCTTCACATTATTGCCAGACTGTTCAAAAACAGGATGGTTGAAATCAATAGTAAAGTCCACTTTGAAGCCATGATATGGCTCAAAACGTACCCATTTATCTCCTTCAACGACTTCTACAATTTTTTTCACTCGGATAAATTTCTTAGCTGCGTCTTGCTCCAGCAAACCTGCTTCTTGTAATAAAAATACAAAGGGACCTGAGCTACCATCCATAATGGGTATTTCAGCCGCATCAATATCAATATAGACGTTGTCAACACCTAAGCCGGCTAGCGCCGACATGATGTGTTCAACGGTGGCAACGCGCACGCCATTAGCTTCTAGCGCAGAACACATGCGGGTGTCATGCACTGCACTAGGAGTTGCCAAGATTTCATTGGGTTGAGGCAGATCAACCCGCTTGAAAACGACGCCAGTGTCGACTGCAGCAGGGCGCAGGGTAAGAGTAACCTTTTCGCCGTTATGCAAACCAACGCCAGTGGCGCTAATCGCTTTTTTTAATGTACGTTGCTTTAACATCAATGCTTACAAACTCCCGTATTAAAACCATCAGTCAAAACAGCTTAAATGCATGCACTATGAGCATGGTGCTCGCATTTAATTTTAACTAAATATAAACTTAAGCAGTTAAATTTGCCTTAGTAATCAATCATATATTAGCATAATTACCGAGACAATGGCCAGTAATAGCGCCACCTTTGCCTGCGCATGGCAAGCTACCTATGTATTGTATTTAATTAAATCTGTCGCTATTTAATCTGCTTGTTTACGTAAAAATGCAGGAATATCATATTCTTCTACACCAGACATTTTCATCGCCTCCACTTGGGCACGACGATTGTTTGGCGTGAATACTGCAGGCGTTTCATCCTCCATCATGCTACCACCACCGACAAACATAGGCTGATTAGTTGTGCCATCACGAACGATCTGTTGTGGCACTAATACTGGCTTTTGAGAACGACGTGCCATTCCAGTTAATCCAGTTGCAACCATGGTAACGCGTAATCCATCACCCATAGACTCATCAAACACATTACCAACAATAACGGTAGCATCTTCTGCCGTAAAGGCCTTAATTGTGTTCATTACATCGTAGTACTCTTTCATTTTGAATGAGCTAGAAGTAGTGATATTAACCAATACACCACGTGCATTTGCTAGATTTACATCTTCTAGCAATGGACTGGCAACGGCTTGTTCGGCAGCGATTCGTGCACGATCTGGGCCAGTAGCTAAAGCTGAACCCATCATTGCCATCCCCATTTCGCTCATCACTGTGCGTACATCGGCAAAGTCAACGTTCACAGTACCTGCACAATTAATGATTTCAGCAATACCTGAAACTGCATTATGTAATACATCATTAGCTGCTCTAAATGCCTCTAAAAATGGAACATCTTCACCTAGAACTTCCATTAACTTTTCGTTAGGAATCACGATTAAAGAGTCCACATGCTTAGATAACTCTTCTAAACCATCGGCTGCAACTTTGGTGCGTTTACCTTCAAATGCAAATGGTTTAGTGACTACGGCTACGGTCAAAATTCCCATCTCTTTCGCGATTTGTGCAATCACTGGTGCTGCACCTGTACCAGTACCACCGCCCATACCCGCGGTAATAAATAGCATATCAGCGCCTTCAATTAACTCTGCAATGGCATCGCGATCTTCTAAAGCCGCATCACGACCCACTTCAGGTTTTGCACCCGCACCCAAACCTCTTGTCATGGCTTCGCCAATTTGCAAGATAGTTTTGGCTTGGCTCTTTTTCAAAGCCTGCATATCGGTATTAGCGCAGATGAACTCTACGCCACCAACACTTTTTTCTATCATGTGTGCTACAGCATTTCCACCGCAACCACCTACACCAATCACTTTAATAACAGCTTCCTGCGAATTTTTTTCCATAATTTCAAACATAATATAACTCCTCTTTTTAACTTACCTAAATATAGTTGCTAGCCTTAAGCGATAGTATTTAGTTGATGCTCACAACTACCTACCAAAGATCTTTAAACCAACAACCGCTGCCAACTACAAATCCCTAAATAACTACTTAGAAATTACCTTGAAACCAACTTTTCATCTTGTCCATAATGCGTGCAAAGGAATTGGATTCCATTTGCCCGCTTAAATGACGCTCTAATTGTTGTTTACCCATTAAGACCAAGCCCACCGCAGTGGCATAGCGTGGATTACTCACTACTTCTGACAATCCACCTACGTATCTAGGCATACCAAGTCGCACTGGCATATGAAAAATTTCTTCACCCAGTTCAACCATCCCGCGCATCATGGCGGAGCCTCCGGTGATAACAATGCCGGAAGCGATCATGTCTTCCATCCCACTTCGACGCAATTCATTCAGCACCATCTCATATAGCTCAACCACGCGTGGTTCTAATACCTCAGCTAAGGTCTGCACTAATAACTGGCGTGGTTCACGACCATCAACACCTGGCACTTCAACGACTTCACGAGGATCAGCTAATTGGCGAAGTGCGCAACCGTGTTTAATTTTGATTTCTTCAGCTGACTGGGTTGGCGTACGAAATGCCACCGCCACATCATTAGTCATTTGATCTCCAGCAATAGGCACCACTGCGGTATGGCGAATTGCACCTTGCTTGAATACAGCAATATCTGTCGTGCCTCCACCTATATCTACTAAGCAGACACCCAATTCTTTTTCATCGTCCGTCAATACCGCAAGGCTAGATGCCAAAGGCTGAAGTATCAGATCACTCACCTCAATACCGCAGCGCTTAATGCACTTCACTATATTTTGAGCGGCCGCAACAGCCCCTGTGACGATATGCACTTTAACTTCAAGTTTCATGCCACTCATTCCTAGTGGCTCGCGCACATCTTCCTGTCCATCAATAATAAATTCTTGGGTCAAAATATGCAGGATTTGCTGATCGGCTGGCAAGGCTATTGCGCGCGCTGTTTCAATCACGCGGTCCACATCCATTTGCGAGACTTCCGCATCTTTAATTTTGACCATACCATGCGAGTTCAGACTCTTAATATGGCTACCGGCGATACCGGTATACACATTATTGATTTTGCAATCCGCCATCAGCTCAGCCTCTTCTAGGGCGCGCTGTATTGATTGCATCGTCGATTCAATATTGATTACCACGCCTTTTTTAAGTCCGCGTGAACTGTGCTGCCCTAAACCGATAACCTTCAGCGTGCCTTCAGGCTGCAACTCAGCGACAATAGCGACAATCTTTGATGTGCCGATATCTAGACCAACTATTAAATTTTTATCTTCTTTGACTCTACTCATTGCTTGCTCCCTCCGTGGTTAGCTCACGGCTTGTTTTTTGGTTGTATTACTTGTTTTCTTATCACTGCTTTTCATTGCTTCCGTTGGTCTTCGAACAGCAAAACCATTGGGGTAACGTAAATCTGCATAGCTAATTTTCTTATTTAATGCGGCGATGGTCGTTGTGTACACATCAGCAAACCTCTCTAATCTAAGCTGCATTTCTACACGTCCAAGTTCCATCACCATGCCATTACTTGTGGACACTTGCCATGCGCGCCTTGGTGTCAGTGCTATGGTAGTAATCTCTAAGTTTGCCAACTTCAAGGCTTTACTAAATTCTACGTATTGCGAAGCCACTTCAATCACACCATCTCCAGGGCCATAAAATATCGGCAAGTCACTACCAGAGGCGGCATGAAATAATTCGCCATGCGTGTTCACTAAGGCAATGCTGCCCCACCGCGCCAATGCTTGATGCTCTTCAATTGACACTTCCAACTTATCCGGCCAACGTCTACGGAGACTGACATTACGTGCCCAAGGTAACTTCTCAAATGCATCACGTGCTTTAATCAAATCTAATGTGAAGAAATTACCCTTCAAATGTTTAGCGACAATCAGTTGAATCTGCTCACGGCTCACGTGATTTAGTTGCCCTTCCACCTTCACTTCACGTAACGGGAAAATTGGCAAATGCACCACGGCGAATAGCGCCGCATAAAGCATACCCAGCACACTCAGGGCAAATAGAAAATTAGCCACCCAATTCAATAATCGAGGCTTATTCCACATCAGCCAACTCCAGAATACGGACTACTAACTCTTCAAAACTGATGCCTGCAGCTTTAGCAGCCATTGGCACTAGGCTATGATCGGTCATGCCTGGGCTAGTATTAACTTCCAAAAAGTAATGTTGTCCAGCTTCATCCATTAAGAAATCCACTCGGCCCCAACCTTTGCAACCCAACGCAATAAACGCCTGCAATGCTTGCTGTTGTATTTCAGCTTCTTTTTCAGCGCTTAATCCGCATGGACATAAATACTCAGTATCATTACGCAAGTACTTAGCTTCAAAATCGTAAAACTCATTTTTAGGCACAATACGAATAATTGGNAGTGCGATATAACCCNCAGCACNATCGCCAATAATGCCAACCGTATATTCGCCACCGCCAACGAATGCCTCAGCTATTACTAGAGGATCAGCCTTAGCCGCCAACTCATAAGCCGCTTTTAAACCACCTGCTTGCTTAACCTTGCTAATACCGATACTGGAGCCTTCATTAGCTGGCTTCACAAACATCGGTAAACCTAGTTTTGCTTCTATTTCAACAAAATTACTATTAGCCGTGACTAGCTCAAAATCAGGCGTCACAATATTTAAAGCCCGCCACAACAACTTGGTACGCCATTTATCCATACCGATAGCTGAGGCCATCACACCACTTCCGGTATAAGGAATTTCCAACATCTCCAATGCGCCTTGAATGCAGCCATCTTCACCAAAGCGACCATGCAGATTAATAAATACGCGATCAAAATTTTCCAAGTCGTGCAGTGGTTGCTCAAGCGGATCAAAACTGTGCGCATCTACGCCTTGTACCTGCAATGCGCGTAGCACAGCAGCGCCACTTTTAAGCGAGACTTCGCGCTCGCCTGAGCGACCGCCCATCAATACCGCTACTTTCCCGAATTTTTTATCTAACTTCATATTCACCTATCACTTTTACTTCTTGTTGCAAGGCCACGCCAAATTTTGCCAAAACGGTTTCACGCATATGCTTAATTAACAACTCAATATCCAGTGCATTGGCATCGCCGATATTCACGATAAAATTGGCATGTTTTTCTGAAACTTGCGCACCGCCAATCAGGTAACCCTTTAATCCACTTGCTTCGATCAGTCTGGCAGCATGATCTCCCACTGGGTTTCTAAAGGTAGAACCTGCATTTGGTAAATTCAGCGGCTGCGAAGCCAAGCGTCTTGCCAATAAATCTTTAATTTTTTGTGTGGCTTCATGGGCTCCTCCAGCATCTAACTTTAGCCATGCACCGACAAACCACTCGTTGCCACTGGCATATCTACGTGCCTGTAACTGGCTTTGAATTCGGATGCATCACGCGTATGTAGCTGGCCCTGTCTGTCTACAGTCACCACGCGACTCACCACACCCCAAGTTTCGCCGCCATAACATCCAGCATTCATTGCAAGTGCTCCGCCTAACGTGCCGGGAATCCCTGCAAAAAATTCAGCCCCTTCCATCGCTTCTTTAGCGCAGAATTTAGCCAACTTGGCGCAGGTCACCCCAGCTTCCACAAACACTAGACCCTCTTCCATTCTTAATTCAGTCAGTACGTTATGCATTAAAATTACCGTGCCGCGAATACCACCATCACGCACGAGAAGATTAGAACCTAAGCCTATAAAATAAATAGGTTCATTTTTCGATACACTTTCCAAAAACTTGCATAAATCATCCAAGCCGGACGGAATATATAGGCGATCAGCCTTGCCGCCTACGCGCCAACTGGTATGGCGCGCCATAGGCTCGTTAAACAACAGTTTTCCAATTTCATTTTGAACAGCGTTCATCATCAATTGAGCCTTGCTCTGTCCATGGTTTCAGCTAAAAGCTTAGTTTGGCTCGCCGCTTGGCCGATAGAACCTGCGCCCATAACGATGACCACATCATGGTCCTGCGCTAAACCTAAAATAGCCTGTGGCAAGTCGTTCGTACTTTCTACAAATAATGGCTCCACTTTGCCAGCCACACGAATTGCGCGAATCAGTGATCGCGTATCAGCAGCCACTATCGGCGCTTCTCCGGCGGCATAAACTTCGGTAAGTACGACTGCATCGGCACTTGAGATCACTCGCACAAAATCTTCAAAGCAATCACGAGTTCGGGTATAGCGGTGGGGTTGAAACGCAAGTACTAAACGACGTTCTGGAAATGCCGCACGCGCCGCTGCAATGACAGCTTGCATTTCAACTGGATGATGTCCGTAATCATCAATCAGGGTGAAACTACCGCCATTCTTGGCGGCAACTTCACCATAACGCTCAAAGCGGCGACCGACACCTTTGAATTCTTTTAAAGCCTTAATAATTGAAACGTCAGGCACATTTAGCTCACTGGCAATCGCAATCGCCGCCAATGCATTTAATACATAGTGATTACCTGGCAGATTTAGCGTTACATCAAATTCAGTGGTCACGCCATTAATTCTCTGCACCGTAAAGTGCATTTTTCCATCATCAGCACGTACATCCTTGGCACGTATGCGCGCATCTTCACTAAAACCATAGGTCATGACAGGCTTAGTCACCCGAGGTAAAATCTCACGAATATTTACGTCATCTATACACACCACAGCCATACCCCAAAATGGCAGTTGCTGTAAAAATTCCACAAAAGCGCTTTTGAGTTTATCAAAGCTATGCTCATACGTTTCCATATGATCTTGATCGATATTGGTCACCACCGCCATCACGGGAGTTAGGTGCAAGAATGAAGCATCAGATTCATCAGCCTCAGCCACAATATATTCACCGGTGCCTAGCTTAGCGTTGGCGTTAGCCGCTTCCAACTTGCCACCAATGACGAATGTTGGATCCATCCCTGCTTCAGCCAAAATACTGGCAATTAAGCTGGTGGTTGTGGTTTTGCCATGCGTGCCAGCGACTGCAATCCCCTGTCTGAAACGCATCAATTCAGCGAGCATTAGCGCACGCGGCACCACTGGAATATTTTTTTGGCGTGCGGCAATCACTTCTGGATTTTGCTCATTGACTGCACTAGAGACCACCACCACATCGGCAGCACCTAGATTGGCAGCGGCATGGCCTTGATACACGGTTGCACCAAAAGCTGTTAGACGTTTGGTCGTAGCATTGACGACCAAGTCAGAGCCGCTGACGCTAAAGTCTAGATTCAGTAGCACTTCTGCTATCCCGCTCATGCCGGATCCAGCAATGCCGATAAAATGAATGTTTTTTACTTTATGTTTCATGCGGCAAGCTCCATACAAATATTGGCTACCGATGCAGTCGCTTCTGGTTTACCTAAAGCGCGCGCTTTAATGGCCATGCTTAAACATTGCTCACGGCTTAAACTTTGAATCAACTCGGCAAGTTTTTCGGCCGTAAATGTAGATTGCGAAACTAATATGGCCGCATCTGCATCTGCTAAATAACGTGCATTACTTGTTTGGTGGTCATCCACGGCATGTGGGAACGGGACCAACACACTGGCCAAGCCGGCCGCTGACAACTCGGCGATGGTCAACGCCCCTGCACGGCAAATTACAATATCAGCCCAGCTATACATGGCGGCCATATCCTCAATATAGGCCAAGGCCTCAGCTTTTACTCCCGCCTGTTCGTAATGCGCTTTTAAAGCCGTGATATGTTTTTCACCAGCTTGGTGCACAACTTGCGGACGTTGCGCCATCGCTATCGTTGCTAAAGCTGTTGGCAACACTTGGTTTAAGGCTTGCGCACCCAAACTGCCGCCGACAACTAAAAGTCGTAACGGTCCACTTCGTGTTTGCATTCTGCTTTCTGGTGCAGCAACTTGAGTAATCTCTTTGCGTACTGGATTACCTACCAGCGTTGCCTTTGTGCCAAATGCAGCCGGAAAAGCAGATAACACGCGACTGGCAAAATGAGACAAGGTCTTATTGGTTAATCCTGCCACAGAGTTTTGTTCATGAATCACCAAAGGTTTACGCATAACATAGGCCATCAATCCACCAGGAAATGCCGCAAATCCTCCCATGCCAAGCACAAGGTTTGGTTTAAATTTTGCAATGGCCGAGTACGCCTGAGCCAAGGCAATACTTAATTTTATTGGTAGCAATAACCAACCCATTAAACCTTTACCTCGCACGCCGCGCATGGTCATCATCGCTTTTTGGTAATTTTTATTGGCCAATAAACGGTTTTCCATACCACCTACGGTGCATAGCCAAACAATATTCCAGCCCTTATTTTGCAAATAATCAGCCACAGCCATTGCTGGGTAGACATGCCCCCCAGTACCACCAGCCATCACTAATAAAGTTTTAGTGGTCGCGGTCATGCTGGGATGCCTTTTTGTAAACGTCTATTTTCAAAATCGATGCGCATTAATATGGCCATACCGATGCAGTTAGCTAAAATACCACTTCCTCCAAACGACAATAAAGGTAAGGTCAACCCCTTTGTCGGCAATACACCCATGTTCACGCCCATATTAATAATGCCTTGCACGCCTATCCAAACGCCTAAGCCTTGTGATAACAGCGCCGCAAAATAGCGTTCATTGGCAATCGCTTCTTTGGCAATCGCAAATGAGCGTAGAACGATCCATACAAATAAACCAACTACTGCCAACACGCCAATAAATCCAAGCTCTTCAGCGATTACCGCCAATAAGAAATCGGTATGCGCCTCTGGTAAATATAGTAGTTTTTCAACGCTGGCACCTAAGCCCACACCAAACCACTCACCGCGACCAAAAGCAATCAGGGCATGCGACAACTGATAACCTTTCCCATATGGATCAGCCCACGGATCCATAAAACCAATCACGCGTTCCAATCGGTAGGGCGAACTCCAAATCAGGAAGATGAATCCGACTACAAGCAATACGAGTAGCCCAGCAAAGATGCGGCCATTAATGCCACCTAGCCACAGTATGGAAATTGAAATCGCTGCAATCACGGCAAAAGCACCGAAATCAGGTTCACGAAGCAACAAGCCACCTACTAATAACATCACCACCAACATTGGTAAAAAGCCTCGTGTAAAACTATTCATTAACGCGGCTTTACGTACGCTGTAATCGGCCACATACATGGCGGAAAAAAGTTTCATCAGCTCTGAGGGCTGTAAGTTAATCACGAACAATGACAGCCAACGACGGCTACCTCCAACGACTCGGCCGATACCTGGAATGAGCACCAATACTAATAACGCCATGCCAAATAAGAATAAGTAGGGCGCCATTTTTTGCCACCAAGAGATGGGGATATTGAACACCGCCAGTGCCGCGGCCAAACTGATTACAATAAATATTGCCTGACGCACTAAATAGTAGTGACTGTTATGACCCACCGCTTTATCTGCTTCTGCAATCGCAATTGAGGCTGAATACACCATCACCAAACCAATGCCAAGCAGTATAAGTACCGTCCATAGAAGGCCTTGATCATAAGGTGAAGAATTGATGCGCTCACGATTTAGTATGTTGGTAATCATGCAGCCTCCTGCAAACCATGCACACAACTCACAAACACCTCAGCTCTATGCTCATAATTTTTAAACATATCAAAACTGGCACAAGCTGGAGATAGCAACACCGCATCGCCAGCACGAGCCATTCTTTTAGCGATGGTGACTGCTTCGCCCATATCTGCCGCACGGTAGATAGGCACATCTATGGCAATGAGTGCTGCTTCAATGATGCCCGCATCGCGCCCAATCAATACTACTGCACGCCCATTAGCTTCTACCGCTGCTTGTAATGGTGTGAAATCTTGACCCTTACCTTCACCACCAGCAATCAGCACCACTTTTTGTGGTTGGCCATGTTTATAAAGGCCAGCAATGGCAGCACAGGTAGCGCCAACATTAGTGCCTTTAGAATCATCGTAGTAATCCACTTCATTAATATTAGCGACCCACTCAACTCTGTGCGGCAAGCCTTTGAAGTTATAAAGCGTTTGAATAATCGGCACATAATCTAAACCTATACCTCGACAAAGCGCTACTGCAGCTAAAGCATTCGCGGCGTTATGTAGGCCAGCAATTTTTAGATCTTGCATATTAATCAGCTCTTTTTCGCCCTCAACTAACCATGTTTCACCAGACACTTGGCGCAAACCAAAACTTTTAGCGTCCGCATCTTCATCAGATAACCCGAATGTCACTTGCGCTAATTTTGGTCGCGCCATCATCATGCTCCAGGCGTCGTCACGGTTTAACACTTGTAATGTTGCTTGGTAAAAAATATGTGCTTTGGCAATAGCGTAATCCTGCAGACTTGCATATCGATCCATATGATCTTCAGACAAATTAAGCATGGTGGCTGCGTCAGTTTGCAAGCTCGTAGTCGTTTCCAATTGAAAGCTGGACAACTCAAGCACGTAAACGTCAGGAGTATCTAAAGCCAAAGCATCTAATACTGGCAATCCTATGTTGCCAGCAACGATAGTTTTTAAACCAGCGGCTTTACACATTTCACCCACTAAGGTGGTGACAGTAGTTTTTCCGTTAGCGCCAGTGATTGCGATTAATTTCGCGCTACTTGGGCGATATTGCGCAAACAGCTCTACATCACCAACGACGCTAATGCCGCGCTGTATTGCAGCCTGAATTTGTGGTTCTGATAAAGCGATACCTGGACTCGCTACAATTAAATCAACGTTGGCAAACGTATTTGCTTGAAAAGCACCACTAAAGATACTGACTTGCGGATACCGTGCTTGCACTTCTGCCATTGAAGGCGGTTGCTCACGGCTATCGGCAACTGACACTAGTGCGCCTTGCGTGGTGAGCCAACGTAATGCCGAGAGCCCGGTTTCACCCAGTCCCAGTAAAAGCACACGTTTATTTTTAAGCGCTATTGGCATCAGTTTTTGTCTTATCCTTAATTTCAAAGTGGATAATCCCACCAGCACTAGCATCATGCTGATGATCCAAAAACGCACAACGACCTGAGTTTCTTTCCAGCCTTTTTGTTCATAATGGTGATGTAATGGCGCCATTAAAAATATACGTCGACCGACTCCAAAACGTTTCTTGGTGTATTTAAAATAAATGACCTGCGCTGCAACTGAGAATGTTTCAATTACAAACACCCCACCCATGATGAAAAGTACGATTTCCTGACGAACGATGACTGCCACAATCCCTAAAGCCGCACCTAATGCTAAGGCACCGACGTCCCCCATAAATACTTCAGCTGGGTAGGCGTTGAACCACAAAAATCCTAATCCAGCGCCAACCATAGCAGAGCAAAATACAGCCAGCTCTCCTACACCAGGCACAAACGGTATCCCTAAATACTTAGAAAAGTAAAAGTGACCGGTGACATAGGCGAATAATGCCAATGCGCCCGCTACCATGACAGTTGGCATAATTGCCAAACCATCTAAACCATCGGTCAGATTAACCGCATTACTACTACCGACCACCACTAGATAAGTCAGGACGATAAATCCAAACGCACTTAGTGGAATGGCTAAGCTCTTAAAGAACGGAATTAATAATGTGGTCTCGGCCGGTGTCGATGCGGTGTGTTGCAAAAATAACGCCACACTAAATCCAACCACAGACTGCCAAAAGTACTTTTCTTTTGCGGACAATCCTTTGGGGTTGCGATGCACAACTTTGCGCCAATCATCCACCCAACCAATAATGCCAAAACCTAAAGTCGTAAATAAGACTACCCATATGAACTTATTACTTAAGTCTGCCCATAGCAATGTAGATATTGCAATGGCGACCAAGATTAACGCACCACCCATAGTAGGTGTGCCCGCTTTGATCAAATGTGTTTGTGGTCCATCATCACGCACCGATTGCCCCACCTTGTAGTGAGTGAGTTTGCGAATTAAAGTTGGGCCAACTACAAAAGAGATAGTCAGCGCCGTCAACGTAGCCAGTACCGCACGCAAGGTAATGTAATTAAATACATGAAAACCACGAATATCGTGGGCCAACCATTGTGCAAGTGCTAATAACATTTAATGTTCTCCATTAGTTTGTTTGTCATGGGTCACTGTGATGGCTTTAACAATGCGTTCCATCCTCATAAAGCGTGAGCCTTTGACCAAAACCGCAGTATTTTCGGTCATGTGCGCCGCCAAATCCGCACTTAAATCTTCAACCGTTGCAAAGTGACGCGCTCCGCTACCGAAGGCCTTTGCTATATGTGCGCTTAACGTACCTAAGGTGAGTAAGGTGTTAATGCCCCTCGCCTTAGCATAACGGCCAATATCAGCATGAAGCGCTTCAGCGCCATCGCCCATTTCACCCATATCACCTAGCACCAATATTTTCTCTCCCACCTGCGCCGTCAATACATCGATGGCGGCCTGCATGGAGGCGGGGTTGGCGTTATAACTATCATCAATCACTAGGGCGCCATTGAGGCCTGTAGAATGCTGCAAACGCCCTGGAACGCCCATGTAATTTTCTAAGCCTTGTACGATTGCCGTTTGCGTTATCCCTAACGCTAAGGCAGCTGCAGTAGCAGCTAAAGCATTACTAACATTGTGCAGACCGGGTACAGCTAAATTCACTTCAAACTCAACTTGTGGCATTTTAATTTCAAGAACACTGGCATTGGCTTCTAGACGATAGTGTGCACTTACATCGGCCTTATTTTTCAGCCCAAAACTAATGACTTTATGACTGGCAGCAGCAGCTTTCCATAGCGGAGCAAAATCATCATCAGCGTTAATTATCGCTACACCGTCAGCCACAAGACCGTCAAAGATTTCGGCTTTGGCATTCGCTATCGCTTGCAATGATCCTAATTCACCAATATGCGCACTGGCTGCGTTGTTAATGACGGCCACATTAGGTTTAGCAATATGGCTTAGGTAACTGATTTCACCGCTATGGTTCATTCCCATTTCAGCGACTGCATAGCGATGCTGAGGCTGCAGTTTAAGTAAAGTCAGTGGCAGACCAATATGATTATTAAAGTTACCCTGAGTGGCGAGTACCTGTTCTGGATGTTGGCAAGCAGCTCTTAATATTGATGCAAGCATTTCTTTCACTGTGGTTTTTCCATTGCTACCAGTAATTGCCACCAAAGGAAGATTCATTTGGCTACGTTGATAGGCCGCTAACTCGCCTAGTGCTTGATAAGTATTTTTCACTACTAACGCTGGCGTGGCGCCTTGAATTTCATGATTAACAAGTACGGCTGTTGCACCCTTTGCAATGGCTTGCTTTGCAAAATCATGGCCATCAACATGCTCACCTTTTAATGCCACAAACAATTGGCCAGACACAACATGACGGCTATCAATACCAACAGTACTGAACATTGCGTCAGCGCCGATTAACTTAGCTTGCGTAGCGTTAGCTGCAATGGATAACATCATTGCACTCCTCCCACCATGCTTGCTGGTTTATACTGCCTAAGTGCTATTTGTGCGACCGCAAGATCACTAAATGGAAGTTTTACCTCAGCGATTTCTTGATAATCCTCATGCCCCTTACCCGCCACTAGCACGATATCACCGGCATGCGCCGTGGCCACGGCTAAATGAATGGCCGCACTCCGGTCTGGCTCAATGCGATAGCAGTCATTTAACCCTGTCACAATCTGATGAATGATGGATGCTGAATCTTCGTTACGTGGATTATCTGCAGTGACGATGACTTCATCAGCTAACGCAGTGGCAATAGCACCCATTAACGGGCGCTTTCCTGCATCACGCTCACCACCACAACCAAATACACAGATAAGCTTGCTACTAGGTTCCAATTGCTCTCGCAGAGTGGCTAATACTTTTTCTAAAGCATCTGGTGTATGGGCATAATCAATCACTACCAATGGTAATTCTGCGCCCCCTAATTGTTGCATACGTCCGGCACAGGTTTGATTTTTGCAATAGCTGCAACAGCGTCCGCTAGACTAAAATCTAAGGCCAGTAATGTCGCTAATACTGCTAGCAGATTATAAGCATTAAACCTTCCCAGCACTGGCGCGCTCACCTCAGCAACACCCTGCGGGGTTGTCACCATCATGCTGATTCCTTGTTGTTGCAGCTGCAAATCACTCCCACGCACATCTCCGGCTTCTAGACCATAACTGAGTAACGCTTTATGCTGGCCAATTAGCTTGGCTGCAATCTCTTGTCCAAGAGCATCATCGGCATTCACAACAGCACAAGCCAAACTGGGCCACGCAAACAAAGCTTGCTTCGCATCAGCGTAAGCTTCCATCGTTTGGTGATAATCCAGATGGTCCCGACTTAAGTTCGTCAGTACTGCAATATCAAAATCAACCCCATTAACACGCCCTTGATCTAGACCATGTGAAGAAACTTCCATGACTGCCGCTTTTGCATTTTGGGTTACAAAGTTAGCCAACATTGCTTGTAACAAAATAGCGTCTGGGGTGGTATTACTGGATACAGCTAAAGACGTGTTTGATTCCGTCACCATACCATTGCCGATTGTGCCCAATACTGCACTTTTTTGACCCAACAGGCTTAGGCACTGCGCAACCCATAGACTGACTGAAGTCTTGCCATTGGTACCGGTAATACCAATCACGGTCAACTTCTGTGAAGGATGCCCATAAAAAGCAGCGGCTATTTGTCCAACTTGTTGCTTTAAATCAGCAATAGCAACATTAGCTATATCGTATTTGGTAGGCCAACTAAAACCCACTTGCTCCCAAAGTACAGCGCTAGCGCCAGCTGTAATCGCCTGCGCAATATAGTCACGGCCATCACCATGCACACCAGGATAGGCTAAGAACAAAGCACCAGGCACTACTTGGCGACTATCCGCAGTGATGCTAGTAAATGATTGCGTAAGACCTAGCTTGGAAAGTAGACTCATATACTTTCTTTCACATCATCTACGTTATCGGAAGCACCACTTGGGATGACTACATTTCTGTAAGGCGCATCTTGCGGTATCGCTAACAACCTTAATGTGTCGGCCATGACTGCACTAAATACCGGAGCTGCCGCTACACCGCCGTAATACTGATCATTGGCGATATTAGGTTCATCAATCATGACTGCCATAATCAATCGAGGATTAGACGCGGGCGCTATACCAACGAAAGAGGCTACGTACTTATTTTTTTCGTAGCCATGCGGCCCTAACTTATGCGTGGTTCCAGTTTTTCCGGCAATACGATAACCCAGCACCTGCGCCTTCAATGCGGTGCCTCCTGGCAATACCACCATCTCCAACATATCTTTCATATTGTGTGCGGTACGAGCACTAAATACCTGTACACCGACTGGGGCTTCTTGTAGTTTTAATAGTGAAACTGGCTTTAACTCACCATCATTGGCAAATGCTGTATAAGCACGCGCCAACTGAAGCAAAGTCACACTAATACCATTACCAAACGACATGGTTGCCTGCTCAATTGGGCGCCAAGTTTTATAGTCGCGCACACGACCAGAGGCCTCACCAGGAAAGCCGATATTGGTCTTTGCGCCAAAACCCATTTGATTAAACATACTCCACATGTATTTTGGATCTAGCGACAAGGCTATTTTGGAAGCCCCCACATTAGATGACTTTTGAATCACTTCTGCGACAGTCAACACACCGTGGGCATGTGAGTCATGAATAGTAGCTGGGCCGATTTTCAAAAAGCCTGGTGATGTTTGAATTTTAGTATCGGGCTGATACAGTCCAGACTCTAGACCTGCTGAAACCGTCATCGGCTTCATAGTTGATCCTGGTTCAAAAATATCAACAATCGCACGATTACGAGACTTGCCTTGAATGTTAATCGGATTATTTGGATTGTAAGTAGGTACATTGACCATGGCCAACACTTCACCCGTGTGCGCATCCAAGACAATAGCAGCGCCTGCTTGCGCATGATGCAACTCAACTGCCTTTACCAATTCACGGTGGGCCAAATACTGAATTCTGCGATCGATTGATAAGACTACGTCATGCCCATCTTGCGGCACTTTTACTGCAACCAAGTCTTCAATGATATGGCCTGATCTATCCTTAATAACACGACGGCTTCCTGCTTTGCCTGACAAAGGCTTATCCATTGCGTATTCAAAGCCCTCTTGACCCTTATCATCTATACCGTTAAAGCCAACCAAATGGGCAGTCACATCACCAGCTGGGTAGTAACGCTTATATTCACGCTGTAGATAAATTCCAGAAACGCCAAGCTTCATTACTTGCGCCGCCAACTCTGGTGATATGCGGCGCTTTAAGTACACAAACTCGCGCTCATCATTGGCTAACTTTTGATTAATAAACTCAACACTGAGCTGTAATAAATCTGCAATTTTTTTAGTCTGCTCCGCATCAATTTTTACATCTGAAGGGTTAGCCCATACAGATTCGACTGGCGAACTAATCGCTAGCAACTCACCATTACGGTCAGTTATTTTTCCGCGTTGCGCTGAAAGAACTAGCGTGCGGCTATAGCGCGCATCTCCTTTCTCTTGCAAGAAACTCTTATGGTAACTTTGCAAATAAATGCCGCGCCCTAATAAAGCAGCAAAGCCTGACAATACAACTACCAATAATAGACGTCGACGCCATGCGGGTAACTTGACCACAATAGGCATATTCATTGCCATTATCGCGCTACTCCATTGGCATTTTTTTCAACATTGATTTGCTTGCTAGATGGGCCTTTAATTTCAACCACTTGAACACGCTTAGCATCAGGCACTTGCATCTGCAATTGTTGCGCAGCAATCATCTCTACTCGCGAATGCATTGCCCAAGTACTTTGCTCTAACTGCAATTGCCCATATTCCTGATTGGACTGTTTAGCTTGCTGGTTTATTTGCTCCAACTCAATATAAAGCTTACGTGCTTTATGTTGTGCATTCACGAGCCCCAGTGAAGAAAAGATCAGTGCGCAAAAAAGCATAAGATTAAGCCGCGTCATACGACATCCGTCCTCTCGGCAACCCGAAGTACTGCGCTACGTGAGCGTGGGTTGCCCTTTACTTCCTTAGCACTAGGCTTAATGGTTTTGCCTACACCCTTTAATTTAGGCTGCGGCAAATCAGCAGCTCGCACTGGAAAGTTAGGCGGCAAATCATCGCGATTAGCTTGATCACGCACAAATTGCTTCACGATGCGATCTTCTAGCGAATGAAAACTAATCACGGCTAATCGGCCTTGCGGTGCTAATAAGGCCAAGCATTGCGGCATGGTTAGCGCAAGCTCCTCAAGCTCCTGATTGATGTAAATCCGTAAAGCTTGAAATGTGCGCGTTGCTGGGTTCTGCCCTGGCTCGAAGCGCGTGACTGTACTTGCCACGATCTTGGCAAGTTCCCCTGTAGTGGTGATGGGGCGCCCGTCATTGCGCTCCGTAATAATCGCCCTTGCAATCTGCTTAGCAAACCGTTCTTCACCATAATTTTTTATAACCTCTGCCAAATGTTGTTCTGTTGTATGGGTCAAAAATTCTGCAGCGGTCTGCCCGCTGCTTTGATCCATACGCATATCTAAAGGTGCATCGTACCTAAAACTAAAACCACGGCTTGCATCATCAATTTGTGGTGATGAAATGCCTAGATCTAGCAAAATCCCATCTACTTGACTTATACCCAACTCGGCCAAGCGAGTTTGCATGGCCGCAAAATGACTATGTACCATCAAGAAACGTTGGTCTTGTATAGACTTACTGGATTCAAGCGCACTTAGGTCGCGATCAAATGCAATCAAACGGCCATTGCCATCTAATTTTTCTAATATTTTTCTGGAGTGACCGCCGCGGCCGAAGGTCGCGTCTACATAGATACCGCTAGGCTTAATTGCTAACGCGTGCACAGCCTCTTCCAGCAGAACTGTTGTATGCAAATTTTCTGAACTGGGCTGAGAGGGCGTTAACGACATGCTAGGTAAGGATGTTTCTACTAATTTTTTTTCTAAGATATGCGCCTGTTTGACAGTCGCTGATTTTAAAGACACTGAAGCTTGCGTGGGCGTGCGGTTCACGCCCTTGATCACAGAGAGAAGCCCTCTAGTTCAGCCGGCATTTCAAAGTCACCACCGTGGATGACCTGCGCCAACTGCGCACGCCAAGCTTCCATATCCCACAATTCAAAGTGACTGCCTTGTCCTACTAGCATCACTTCCTTATCCAAGCCTGCAAATTCACGAAGTACCGGCGACACTAACATGCGCCCAGCACTGTCAAGCACTACATCTTCAGCAAAACCTACTAACAAACGCTGCAATGAACTTGATTGTTTATCAAATGAAGATAGCGCCATCATCTTTGCCTGAATCGGCTCCCATGCAGGCTGTGGGTACAATAACAAGCAACGATGAGGATGCGCAGTCAGCACCAAGTTACCAGCGCACTCAAGCTGCAACGCCTCCCTGTGCTTGGTAGGCACAGCAAGTCTGCTTTTCGGCATCTAAACTTAATGAGGTGGCACCGCGAAACATAAGCTCGTTATTTTTCCTATATTCTATTTGTCTAAATCAGGGATTTTATAAAGCGTCATTCGGATAAATTTTTAGCAGCAAAACAACTAAGCCACTTAACGATAAATTTCCCACAAAAACCCACTTCTTCCCACTAATCTGCACTATAGATAAAAGTATCGCTTAATGCAAGCCCTTTTTTACTATTTTTTCTATATAGGTCAATGACTTAGCGTATTTTAGTGCTAAAAATAAAGTCGTTATAAATTAAGCACATACAAAATTATGTGAATGTAGATTATTAGAATAGTTACGAAAGCTTTTGAATTGTAATTGGCGTAATAATGATAGAGAAAAATACTGCAGGGGAAGTAAAAGTGAAACTGGAGGAGTTGCACTAGACTTGAAGTGACGGAAGGGGCTGAAACTGCACTAACTGCAAAGAGCATCCTTGCAGCGTCAATTCCCTAAAGTAGATTAGAGAGCATTTTATAAAAAGTGAAGCTGGCCGATAAGCCGGGTTCTGTAGGCTTTATTGCTAAAGCTGACAGTCATTCATCTAGGCGCATAATTACTTATGCGCTCAAGCAACCTACCCGCTGGCAGCGCGAGCAACGCCTTATTTACTTGCGTAAAAATGCCAGCCTATTTGGTCTTGCTGCGAATGGAGGTTACCGCGTTTCACCGTAACTTAATACGCTCGTCTCTGTGGCCCTATTCCGCGCTTTATACCTTGCGGCTTTCAGCGTACGGCCGTTAGCCGTCATCCCGCTCTGTGCAGCCCGGACTTTCCTCCCCCTATTACTAGGCGGCGACTGTCTAGCCAGCTTCAAGTGCATTTTAACACGCTACTGGCGGTTGACTTCCTTNAATTTTTCACCCTTTTAATTTAGTAAGCGTCGACTTAGTCACTATGCATGTAACAACTATATCAATTTCCACTGCAAAGTCTGTCCAGCCCATAATGGCACTAATACATCACCGACGAAAGGCAAGCTATCTGGTACAGTCCAACTTTCTTTCACCAAGCTAATATGTTCAGTATTTCTTGGCAAACCATAAAAATCTGCCCCGTAAAAACTAGCGAAACCCTCTAACCTATCTAATGCATCTGCCTTATCAAAGACTTCCGCATACAGCTCAAGCGCCGAATGCGCCGTGTACATACCAGCACAACCGCAGGCATTTTCTTTAGTAGCTTTTGCATGCGGAGCACTATCAGTGCCCAAGAAAAATTTGGCATTGCCCGAAATAGCTGCCTGCACTAAGGCCAAACGATGCTGCTCGCGCTTTAAAATCGGCAAGCAATAGTGATGAGGCTGAATACCACCTTTAAACATATCATTGCGGTTCATGAGTAAATGATGGGCGGTAATGGTCGCTGCAACATTGCTCGGCGAAGCTAATACAAAATCAACCGCATCCTTGGTCGTGATGTGTTCAAACACTACTTTAAGATCAGGGAAATTTCTTAGCAGTGGCACCATATTGCGCTCTATAAATACACGCTCGCGATCAAACACATCAACATCAGCATTCGTGACTTCCGCATGAACTAGCAACGGCATGCCCAACTCCTCCATTGCAGCTAACGCGTTGTTGCAATGGGCTAAATTGGTTACCCCAGAATCTGAGTTGGTCGTAGCACCGGCTGGATAAAGCTTAATACCATAGATGAAACCACTAGCTTTGGCTTCGGCAATATCGTCCACATTCGTATTATCAGTCAGATACAAAGTCATCAATGGTTCAAATTTCGCTCCCGTCGGCAAGGCAGAAGTAATGCGTTGTCGATAAGCGCCTGCCAATGCTGCAGTTGTAACCGGCGGCCGTAAATTAGGCATAATAATCGCACGCGCAAATTGGCGCGCAGTATCTGGCAGAACTGCTTTTAAAGCTGCATCATCTCTAAGATGTAAATGCCAGTCATCTGGGCGGGTAAGCGTAATGGTTTGCATAGGTTAATTGGCGTGATGTGATTGATCGGATTTTAATAAAAGCGCTAATTCATAGAGTACATTTTTCTTTTCACCGGTAATCTCCGTCGCTAACTGCACCGCTTGCTTCAGTGGCAAATCGACCAGTAATAATTTTAATATGCGTATGGTGTTTTCAGGTATTTCTGCAGCATCTTTGATTGTCGCAGCCTCGATTAGCAACACAAATTCACCACGCTGCTGATTAACGTCGGCGCGCAACCAAGCTTCTGCATTTTGTAATGTGCAGCTATGAATAGTTTCAAAGGTCTTAGTAATTTCACGCGCAATAGTAATACGTCGATCTACACCCAATACTGCAGTCATATCCACAATACTCTCGATGATACGATGCGGCGCTTCATAAAACACTAATGTAACAGTTTGCGCTTTAAGTATTTCAAGAGCCTTTCGCCGCGCCGACCCACTTGCTGGTAAGAACCCGTGAAATAAGAATCCATTTTGAGCTATGCCCGAAGCTGACAATGCTGCAATAACAGCACTTGCTCCGGGTATTGGCACTACTCTAACACCGGCCTTACGCACCAAATCAACGACAACCGCCCCTGGATCACTAATTCCCGGCGTGCCTGCATCCGTGACCAAAGCAATATTTTGCCCAGCCTGCAATTGCGCTAATAGCTTTTCCGCTGATTGATGCTCATTATGCTCATGCACTGCAATTAATTTCTTAGCAATGCCAAAATGCGACAACAAACCCGATGTATGCCGAGTATCTTCAGCCGCAATTGCATCCACGCTTTTAAGTACCTCCAAGGCGCGCAAAGTAATATCACTCAAGTTACCAATTGGCGTTGCTACCACATATAATAAGCCACTACTTGTCATTAATTGGTATCGCCATATAATTTAAAAGTCTCTATGAACCATTACCGTCATCGATCGAAATCCATACTAGCCAGTAGCTTTAGATGTTTTCTAAAGATAGGGCAATTGTGCATGGTGAGTATCATGTTTATAAGCACAAGCAGTTGGTCAAACGGTAGCGCTGATAAACCAATAAGCGCTGAACAAGCATTTCTTCAAGGTCAGCAATACATCGAGCAATCCGACTTAGCCCAAGCAGCAGTCAGTTTAACGCACATTCTACCTAGCTCACCCTACGCAAAATTATTGGCCGGCAATATCGCTGTAAAAAATGCAGAATATGATCGCACATTTTTACTATTACTACCGCTCCAGTCTATGCTCGATTTTAACCAAACAGCACTCGCTAGTTTACATGCAAGTTTAAGCACTGCCTATGAAAAACAAGATGATATAGCAAGCGCCATTGAGCAACTGGTGCGCAGGCAATATTATTTAGAGGACGCGGAAGACATTAATCATAATCAGCAGCATATTTGGCAATTACTCTCAGCGCAAACGACACTTAATTTAGTTGCCATGCGCGGCGAAAGCGCCGACACGACAATACAAGGTTGGATTGATTTAAGTTTAGCCTCTAGAAACCAGGATTTGATTAGCAGCTTAGCCACCTGGAATAATAGCTATCCTGACCACGTCGCCACAGTCTTAGCAAAAACACTGTCTACTCAAGCGCATGTGGAGAATGATACACCAGCTAACCTTAAGGGAAATATTGCACTGTTATTACCACCCAAAAATGAATCTCTGACCGAGAAGACGGCAGCATTTACCCTTGGCCTACAAGCGGCACTTAATAAAAACAATATGCCGAACGAAATTAAAATATTTTCCCAACCCAATGAGGTAGAAGAAGTTAGTACAAACAGCGCATTGGGAAAATATGAGAGTTTTACCTATGTGATTGCACCTAACTTCAGCGAACTTCCCAGTGATTCAAACGCTAATTTAATTACTACACTCAACAACAAAAACAGCTTACCGCATGCAGATCTCTCGCCCCTAGATGAAGCGCGAAGAATAGCTGAATTTGCACTTGATCATGGTATGCAAAAAATTATGGTTGTAGCCACCACCAATGAAGTCTCTAGCAAAATGATTGGTCACTTCGCACAAGTTTGGGAAACTGAGCTGGGTTACAAACTCAAGTTAATCACTCTATCAAACGGTTCAAAGGATGGTCTTAGCTTAGATATTAACCAACTGATGGATTTAAGATCTCAGGCTTCAGCTCAAGATATGATACTACTAGCAATGAACGCTAATGAGGCCCACAACGTGAGGCCTTATTTAGATATAAGCATGCCTACCATGGCTTTTTCCTGCGTGAATGCCCTAGAAAGCGATCTCAATGCGAACCTAGCGCTTAACGCCATATATTTTCCAGATATCCCATTTTTACTAATGCCCAATAACCCGCAATTTAGATATTATAAGGATGGAAGCTCAAACTTAAAAAGCATAGAACTAAAACGCTATTTTGCATTGGGCGCAGATTACATCACGCTACTTTCTGCGCTTACATCTGGCAATGCAGTCATAATTAACGGCTTAACTGGCAAGCTCATATTAGATAGTAAGGGTCAAATTAAGCGCCAATTATCCATCGGTAAGTTTACGTATCAAGGTGTAATCCTTGAACAATAAAGGCACATTGTAGGCCTCTGCGCTCAAAATAAGGGGAAGTCGTTCAATATACGCAACAAAACCCTCAAAAAGTTAATGCTAATTAAACCAGACTCTTTCACAAAATTTTAATGAAAGAACAGCCACAAACACAGTAAAATAGTTACTAAATACATTATAGTAAGACAAAGTATTGTTCGATTTAAGTGGTAATTGCACTCAAATTTAATAATTAATTATATTTATAAAGGAAGTTCACAATGAAATTAATGCAACATATGAACATGACGCTCGCTTTCAAATTACTCGCAGCCATGGTATTTGCAAGCCAACTATCAGCTTGTGTACCAGTCGTGATTGGTGGTGCAGCTGCGGGTGGTTCAATGGCAGCCGATAGACGCACAACAGGTGTCTACGTTGAAGATCAAAATATTGAACTCAAAGCATCACAGAAAATTTCAGCAGACATGCCTGATAGCGCACATATCAATGTTAGTAGCTTCAAAGGTAATGTATTGCTAACCGGTGAAGTTGCTGATCTTAGCGCAAAAGCCAAAATGGAGAATATAGCAAAAGCAATAGAAAGCGTTACAAATATTAATAACGAGATAGTCGTAGGCCCTAAAAGCACATTAAGTTCACGCGCAAATGATGCCTACTTAACGTCAAAAATTAAAACTCAGTTTATTTCAAATAATAAATTTCAAGCAAACGTAGTTAAAGTGGTGACTGAAAATAGCGTCGTCTACTTAATGGGCTATGTAACACAAAAAGAAGCTGAATCTGCCGTAGAAATCGCAAGGAATACACACGGAGTTTCTAAAGTAGTAAAAGTATTTGAATATATGCCTTAAAAGTTGAATGGATTATCCAGTCAGTGCAAGCGCAATCTCTTGCACTGTTATAATCTCCTAACATTAAAAGATTGCATACAACCCAATTAACGCAATCTATAATTTTGGTAAAATTTAAATGATTAAAGAATCAGCAGGATCCACTAGCACTCCGAGCAGTACAGAGATTATTATTGAAGGTAATACTCGGGCAGGCAAGCCATTCCGTCCTAGTGACTGGGTGGACCGTATGTGCAGCACTTACGCGACCTTTGGTGAGGATCGTAAACTTAAATACTCTCCTTATCTAAAACCAAAAGTTGTCAACGGCGTACGCTGCTTAGCAGTAGATTTGAAACTGAAAACCGTGAATCCAGATGGTTACGCACAATTAATGCACTTTGCAGACGAGAATAAACTGAATATTCTTGATGGCGCAGGTGTCGGCATTGAAGTTCCTTACTAGGCGGAGGGTGTAAGAAATTTTGTGTAAATAGTCATTTTGCAGGAAACTGCTATTTTCAGAAATGGATTAAAAATGACCTTACCAAAAGCTTTACCCAATGATTTAATTGATAGCCTGCTATCGAACTAC